>JAABUN010000377.1_pt1 | contig 116944 bp, 105 predicted proteins | sample 5559311 | NCBI WGS metagenome assembly JAABUN01 (sample SAMN10711877, study PRJNA513370) | rock metagenome | isolation source: Antarctica rocks | place: Antarctica: Victoria Land, Siegfried Peak sud | reverse complement strand
CTGCGGCCGGATCTCGGCGACCATCCGCACCGCGCGCTCCCGAAGCTCATCGGGGTACTTGCTCGGACGTCCCATAACTCGAATCCTCCCAAGGTTGGGAGTCTCCGGACTCGCCGGGACGGCTCAGACGAACTTAGGATGGACCCACCGAGCTCGGGAGGCTGTGTAGGCAAGATGGTATGGGTCGCCCTGGCTCTGCGCCGGTTCGCTACCGGCGAAAACGCTAACAGGTGGTGCGACAAGGAGCTGATTCCCACTGATGAGTGCGCAGCCCGCAGGGTCGTGCACCGGGTGAGTCCGGCACGGAGATGCTGCCGCGCTGACAAGATAACCTCCACAGATGAAGTCCCCTCCCAAGCGGGTTACCCGAGTGTGGTCATTGCCGGCCAGCCTCGTGCTCGGGTTCCTCGCTCTTGCTCTCGTTGCCTGCGCCGGTGCCGAGCCGGCTGGCCGAATCGCGAGCAGTGGCGGCGTCGCACCGACCCCCCGTACCGAGCGCAGGTTGGATGCACCGGCTCCCAGCGGTCAGCCGCGGTCGAGTCCCACCGCCCCGTCGACGCCGACGCCGACAAGTGCGACGAACGCCGCCAGCCGCGCACTCGGATGTGCCCGTCGCCAACTGTCGGGAATGGACCTTGCTACCCGCGCCGCCCAGCTGGTGATGATCGGGGTGCCAGCGGACGGAGGCGACGTACCCACTGTCACGGCAGACGCGGTCGTCGGACTGGGCGTCGGTGGCGTGATCCTGACCGGGCGCACCGAGGTCGCGTTGGACGACGTTCGCGCCTTGACCGACGAGCTGCAGCGGCTGGCATCGCAGTCGAGATCGAGAGTCGGGCTGGAGATCAGCGTCGACCAGGAGGGAGGGGAAGTCCAGGCGCTGTCGGGCCCCGGATTCAGCTCGATCCCGCCCGCGCTCACGCAGGGTCAGCTGGCGCCCACCGCGCTGCAGCGGGCAGCCCACAGGTGGGGCCAGGAGCTCACCGCAGCTGGGGTGACGCTCAACCTGGCCCCCGTGGTCGACGTGGTCCCGACCGATACGGTCAACGCGCCGATCGGGGCCTTCCATCGGCAGTACGGGAGCACCCCGCCCTCGGTGGCCAGCGACGGTGCTGCGTTCCTCCGCGGCATGCGCGCGGCGGGTGTCGCGACCAGCATCAAGCACTTCCCGGGCCTCGGCCGTGCCAGCGGCAACACCGACACATCCACGGGTGTCATTGACGAGCTGACCACCAGCTCGGACCCGTTCCTGCGGCCGTTCGCGGCGACCATCCGAGCCGGCGCGCCGTACGTCATGGTCAGCACCGCGACCTACGCCCGCATCGACCCCGACGTCATCGCCGCCTTCTCGGCCGAGATCGTCAACACCATGCTGCGCGACCAGCTGGGCTACGACGGCGTGGTCATCAGCGATGACCTCGGCCTCGCCCAAAACGTGACCGACGTGCCGGTAGGGCAGCGGGCGGTGCGATTCGTGGCCGCCGGGGGCGACATGGTCCTCACCGTGGTGCCCGAGCAGGCCACCACGATGGTCCGTGCACTGACGCGGCGTGCCGCCCGCTCCCCCGGCTTTCGGCGCAACCTCGACACCGCCACCACGAGGGTGCTGATCCGCAAGGCCACGGCGGGTATGTCCCAGTGCCGGTGAGGCGCTGCGGCGCCAGACAGGGTTTCCGCTGAGGGTCCACGCAGCCATCAACCCCGCCCGGCATCAGCGATCATGCGGTGGACGCAAAGAATCCGCCGGACGGCGCGCAGATCCGCAACTGGTCCCACCCATGCCGGAGTGGCATGAGCCAGTGCCGATACCGCCGATGCGGCGAGTGGTGCCAAACCGGGGCACCCAGCCCATTCGTGGTGCCAAACCGGGGCTTCTGAGCGCGCAATTGCCCCGGTTGGCACCACTCGGCGATCAGTCGGCGATCAGTCGGCGTGGCAGAAGCACGCAGCGGGGTCAACCGGATACGGCCGCCGTCAGGCGGGGCAGTTTTCTTTGGCCCATGCCTGCACGTCGTCGCTGGCACTGATGAGTGCCTCCTGGTCCACGCTGTCAAAGGCTTCGCTGTCATAGGCTTCGTTGAGCTTCTGCTGGTCCTCGGCGGACAGGTTGGTCCCGAGGTCCTCGAGCGACTTGCCGCCGATGTCGTCGATCCCGGCGTCCTCGAACGAGGAGAAGAGCTGCTCGGTCTCGGTGACCAACGTGTCGACCTGGTCGGAGACCTCGTCCGGGGCGTTGTCCTCCAGCGTGGACAACTCGTCCTTGACCTGGTCGAGGGTCAGCGACTGGTTGTCCCGCACTCGGTCAAGGAGTCGCAGAACGCCTCGTCCGACTGTCCGCAGGCGCTGAGCGACGCCACCAGCATCGCTGCGCCGGCCATGCCGGTTGCCATCCGTCTCATCGGTCTCATCGGATCGTCACGCCCCGTCCGGTCGGCGCCTGGTGCGCCCGATCAGCCCCAGGCTGTCACACCGGCAGGGTCAAAGCCTCGTGCAGGGCGTCGACGGCGGCACGGGATGCGGCGCGGAGACCCTGCGGCGTCGGGCCGGCAGCGAGCAGATCGCGTGAGCTCGCGGCGAGGACGCGGTCGAGCACACCGGCGAACACGGTGCGCAAGCCCTGCGGTGTGCCGCCCTGCGCACCGAGACCGGGAACCAGTAGCGGCCCGCCGACGTCGAGACACTCCCCCGTCGGGCCGATCGTGGCCCCTACCACACATCCGACCGACCCTCGGACCGAGCCGGAGCCCCCGGTAGGTCTCGTGTCGGCGGCGGTGTCGGCGGCGTTGTCGGCGGCGTTCTCGGCGGCCACGTCGGCGAGGACGTGTCCGGCGACGGTCCGTCCTTCTCGGACGGCTCCCTGGACCTGGGGTCCCTCCGGGTTCGACGTCAGAGCGAGCACGAAGACGCCACGACCATGCCGGCGGGCGGTGTCCAGGAACGGGCGCAACGACCCGAAGCCGAGGTAGGGGCTCACGGTCAGCGCGTCGGCGGCGAGGGAGGACGCGGGGTCGAGGTAGGCCTGCGCGTACGCGGCGGCGGTGGACCCGATGTCGCCGCGCTTGACGTCGAGCACCGCCAGCGTCCCGGCCTCGCGCAGAGCCTGGAGCGTGCGCTCGAGCACCGCGATGCCGGCCGAGCCGTGCCGCTCGAAGAACGCCGACTGGGGCTTGACCGCCGCGACGTGCGGGGCCAGCGCCTCGACGACGGTCATCGCGAACCGCTCGAGCCCGGCGGGAGTGTCGGGCAGCCCCCACGCGTCGAGCAGCGCGGCATGCGGGTCGAGGCCGACGCACAGCTGGCCCCGCTCCCGCATCGCTTCGTGCAGCCGTACGCCGAACGTCTCCCGCTGAGGGTCACGTTTGTGCAGTCCGGAGGGCTCCTGATCCGCAGAAGCGGGACTCTCACGGCGGGTGGGGTCGCTCATGGGTGCGGCTCCAGGGCAGCCAGGCCGCCGCGGTGGGCGAGTCCCACCACGTCGCTGAGCCGGGCGATGCCTCGGGCGGCGAGCTCGGTCCGCAGCTCGCGCGACACTCGCGAGGGGGCCCCGGGGTCGCCGAACGTCACGGTGCCGACCTGCACGGCGCTGGCACCGGCGAGCAGGAACTCCAGCGCGTCGAAACCGGTCCGGATCCCGCCGATGCCGACGATGGGCACGTCGGGCACAGCCTGCGCGACCTGCCACACGCAGCGCAGGGCGACCGGTCGGATCGCCGGTCCGGAAAGGCCCCCGGTCACCCCGCCCAGGCGCGGGGCGAGGGTGTCGGGGTCCATCGCCAGACCGAGCAGGGTGTTGACCATCGACAGACCGCTGGCGCCGGCCTGCAGCACCGACTCGGCAATCTCGACGATGCTGGTGACGTCGGGCGACAGCTTGGCAAGCACCGGGATGTCGCGGGGCACGTCGCGGCGTACGGCGGAGATGACCCGGCTCGCCTGGAGCGGGTCGCAGGCGAAGACCAGCCCGCGGTCCTCGACGTTGGGGCAGGAGATGTTGACCTCGACCGCGGCCACCCCTGGGGCGGTGCCGACCCGGCGGGCGAGCTCGGCGAACTCACCGAGGCTGCCCCCGGCGATCGAGACGACGGGACGGGCGCCGTGCTTGACCAGCCACGGCAGGTCGGTCGCCAGGAACGAGTCGATCCCGGGTCCCTGCAGGCCGATCGAGTTGAGCATGCCCGACGGTGTCTCCACCATGCGCGGGGTCGGCCGGCCGGCGCGTGGTTCGCGCAGGATGGACTTGGTGACCACGGCGCCGATCGCGGTGAGGTCGAGGAACGGCTCGAGCTCGCGACCGGCGGCCGCACATCCTGACGCGGTCATCACCGGGTCGGGCAGCCGCAGCCCGGCGACCTGGGTGGACAGGTCGACCTCGGCGACCTCGACGACGGCCGGATCCACGGTGGGATCGACGGTGGGATCCGCGGTGGGATCCAAGGCCCGGTGCACGACCCGGTTCACGGCCCGGGTCACGGGGGGCCATCCGGCCGGGGGGCGCCGAGGGTGCCCATGGGGACGGTGCCGACCTCGGACCAGCGCACCCGGTCGCCCCGGAACACCGGTCCGTCGACGCAGGAGCGCAGCATGCGGGTGATGCCGTCGTCGCCGACCACCGGGAGGACACACGTCATGCAGATACCTACGCCGCAGGCCATCGACTCCTCGACCGCGCACTGGCTCCAGGCGCCGTGCTGTTCGGCCACGGCAGCCACTGCGGCGAGCATGCCCATCGGGCCGCAGGCGTACACGACGTCGCTGGACGTGCGGGCCAACAGGTCGGGCAGCACGTCGGTGACCCGGCCGCGTACGCCCATCGAGCCGTCCTCGGTGGTGACGGTCACCGACTGGGCTGCACGGCGAGCCTCGAGCACACCGAAGAGCCTGGTATCGGTCGCAGCGCCGAGCACCATGTGTACCGGACAGCCGCGCTCGCGCAGCCGCTCCCCGAGCGCGAACATCGGGGCGCTGCCGTACCCCCCGCCGACCAGGGTGCACGCGACGGTGTCCTTGGGCAGCGCGAACGGTCGCCCCAGTGGGCCCACCAGGTCGACGGTGTCACCGGGCCTGCGCGCGGCCAACCACTGGGTGCCCTTGCCGGTGGCCGCGAAGACCACCTCGACGGTGCCTCCGGATAGCCCGCCGGCGCTCGCCCGGAACACCGAGAACGACCGGCGCAGCAGCATCGCGGAGTGCTCGCCACCCACCGCGAGCGCGACGAAGCTTCCCGGCCGTACGCGTTCGGCGACGCCGGGGGCGACCAGGGTCAGGTGGTGGTAGGCACCGGCCCGCTTCGTCGACCCGACCGTGGCCACCACCTGCAGCGGGGTGACCCGCCCGGCACCGGAGCCCCTCATGAGCCCGCGCCCCGAACGGCAGCCGGTGGCCGCACCGACGCGGCCCAGTCCTGCAGGGAGCACACGCCGATGCAGCCGGCCAGCAGTGCCTCGATTCCCTGGACCGCCGCGGCGAGGCCTTGCACGGTAGTGATGCACGGGATGTTGCGGCTCACCGCGGCGGTACGGATCTCGTAGCCGTCGAGGCGGGGGCTGCCTCCGGACGTGGTCCCGTGCGGGGTGTTGATCACCAGCGCGACCTCGCCGCCGCGGATCTTGCCCACGATGCTCGACGCGCGGGGCGCGCTCGCGTCGGCGTCTGGTGGGTGCTCGGACAGCTTGCGGATCACCTGCGCGTCCACCCCGTTGCGGCGCAGCACCGCAGCCGTACCCGAGGTGGCGAGGATGGTGAAACCGAGGTCGGCCAGCCGCTTGACCGGGAAGATCATGTGCCGCTTGTCGCGGTTGGCCACCGACACGAACACCGTGCCGGAGGTCGGCAGCCCGCCGCCGAGGGCGCTCACCTGCGCCTTGGCGAACGCGGTGCCGAAACCTGCGTCGATGCCCATCACCTCGCCCGTCGAACGCATCTCCGGTCCCAGGACCGTGTCGACCGTGCCGCCCTCGAAGGTACGGAACCGGTTGAAGGGCATCACCGCCTCTTTCACCGCGACCGGGGCGCAGTCGGGTACGTCCGCGCCGTCACCGCTGGCCGGCAGCAAGCCCTCGGCGCGCAGATCGGCGATGCTCGCGCCGAGCATCACCCGCGCGGCGGCCTTGGCCAGGGGGGTCCCGGTGGCCTTGGAGACGAACGGCACGGTGCGCGACGCCCGCGGGTTGGCCTCCAGGACGTACAAGATGTCGGAGGCCAGCGCGTACTGCACGTTGAGCAGGCCCCGCACGCCGACGCCGGCCGCGATGGCCTGCGTCGAGGTCCGGATGCGCTCGATCTCCTCGATGCCGAGGGTGATCGGTGGCAGTGTGCACGAGGAGTCACCGGAGTGCACCCCCGCCTCCTCGATGTGCTCCATCACCCCGCCGAGGAACAGCTCCCGACCGTCGTAGATCGCGTCGACGTCGATCTCGACCGCGTCGTCGAGGAAGCGGTCGACGAGCACCGGGTGCTCCGGCGAGACCTGAGTGGCCCTGGAGATGTACGCCGCGAGCGCCTCGTCGTCGTAGACGATCTCCATGCCGCGGCCGCCCAAGACGTAGCTGGGGCGGATCAGCACCGGGTAGCCGATGTCGTCGGCGATCCGCTTGGCGCCGGCGAACGAGGTGGCGGTGCCGTGCTTGGGGGCAGGGAGACCGGCCGCGGCGAGCACCCGACCGAAGGCACCGCGCTCCTCGGCGAGGTGGATGGCCTCCGGAGGTGTGCCGACCACCGGCACCCCGGCGTCGGCGAGGCCCTGGGCCAGGCCGAGCGGGGTCTGGCCGCCGAGCTGCACCACGGCCCCGACCACCGGGCCGGCCTGCTGCTCGGCGTGGACCACCTCGAGCACGTCTTCGAGCGTCAACGGCTCGAAGTACAACCGGTCGGAGGTGTCGTAATCGGTCGAGACCGTCTCGGGGTTGCAGTTGACCATCACGGTCTCGTAGCCGGCCGCCGACAACGCCATGGCTGCGTGAACGCACGAGTAGTCGAACTCGATGCCCTGGCCGATCCGGTTGGGTCCGGAGCCGAGGATCAGCACCGCCGGCCGCTCGCGCGGGAGGACCTCGCTCTCCTCGTCGTAGGTGGAGTAGTGGTACGGGGTGCGGGCGGCGAACTCGGCCGCGCACGTGTCCACGGTCTTGTAGACCGGCCGGATGCCGAGCGCGTGGCGGACGCCGCGGACCACGTCCTCGCGTACGCCCCGCAGGCCGGCGATCTGGGCGTCGGAGAAGCCGTGCCGCTTGGCCAGCCGCAGCACCTGCGGGATGAGGTCGGCGACGGCGCGTACCTGCATGGCGACCTCGTCGAGCAGCAGCAGCTGGTCCAGGAACCAGGGGTCGATCCCGGTGGCGGCGTGCACCTGCTCGATGTCGGCGCCAGCGCGCAACGCGTCGAGAACCAGCCGCAGGCGAGCGTCGTGCGGGGTGCGTACCCTTTCCAGCAGGTCGTCGACGTCACCGGGCGGCTCTGCCCAGCTGGGTACCGCCGCCGGGTCCTCCAGCGAGCGCAGCGCCTTGTGCAGCGCCTCGGTGAAGTTGCGCCCGATCGCCATCGCCTCGCCGACCGACTTCATGTGCGTCGTCAGCCTGGCGTCGGCGGAGGGGAACTTCTCGAACGCGAACCGCGGCACCTTGACCACCACGTAGTCCAGGGTCGGTTCGAAGCTGGCCGGGGTCTCACCGGTGATGTCGTTGGGGATCTCGTCCAGGGTGTAGCCGACGGCGAGCTTGGCCGCGATCTTGGCGATGGGGAACCCGGTCGCCTTGGAGGCCAGCGCGCTCGAGCGGGACACCCGGGGGTTCATCTCGATGACGATGACCCGCCCGGTGCCCGGCTCGACGGCGAACTGGATGTTGCAGCCGCCGGTGTCGACGCCGACCTCGCGGATCACGCCGATGGAGATGTCACGCAGGCGCTGGTACTCCCGGTCGGTCAACGTCATCGCCGGGGCCACCGTGATCGAGTCGCCCGTGTGCACCCCGACCGGGTCGACGTTCTCGATCGAGCAGACGACGACGACGTTGTCGGCGCGATCCCGCATCAGCTCGAGCTCGTACTCCTTCCAGCCCAGGATCGACTCCTCGAGGAGCACCTGGGTGGTCGGACTGGCTGCGAGGCCGGCACCGGCGATCGCGTGCAGGTCCTGCTCGTCGTGGGCCATGCCGGAGCCGGCGCCGCCCATCGTGAACGACGGACGCACGACGACCGGGTAGCCGAGCCCACGGGCCGCTCCGTCCGGTGTCTTCCCCTCGACGGCTCGCAGGCACTCGGCCATGGAGTGGCAGACGACCGAGCGGGCCACCTCGGCGCCCCAGGCGCGCGGGAGCGACTCCACCAGCCGCTTGAAGGTCTCGCGGTTCTCGCCCTTCTCGATCGCCTCCACCGAGGCGCCGACGAGCTCCACGCCGTACTTCTCCAGCACGCCGTCGGCGGCCAGTGTCATGGCGGCGTTGAGCGCGGTCTGCCCGCCGAGGGTGGCCAGGAGTGCGTCGGGGCGTTCCTTGGCGATGACCTTCTCGACGTAGTCGGGCGTGATCGGCTCGACGTACGTCGCGTCGGCGAGCTCGGGATCGGTCATGATGGTCGCTGGGTTGGAGTTGACCAGCACGACGCGCAGGCCCTCGGCCCGCAGCACGCGGCACGCCTGGGTGCCGGAGTAGTCGAACTCGCAGGCCTGCCCGATCACGATCGGCCCCGAGCCGAGCACGAGGACCGAGGACAGGTCGGTGCGTCGCGGCATCAGGCAGTGCCCCCGTCCCAGCTGTGCTGAACTGTCGCTTCAGTTGCTCGACTCGTTCCTCGCCTCGACTCCATCACCGACGTGAAGCGGTCGAACAGGTAGGCGGCGTCGTGCGGTCCGGCGGCCGACTCGGGGTGGTACTGCACGCCGAAGGCCACGGTCTCACCGGCCCCGTCGAGCACCCGCAGCCCCTCCACGACGCCGTCGTTGAGGCAGACGTGGGTGACCTCGGCGCGCCCGTACGGGGTGTGGACCTGCTCGCCCGGGCGCGCGTCGACGGCGAAGCCGTGGTTGTGCGAGGTCACCTCGACCCGACCCGTAGTGAGGTCCTGGACCGGGCAGTTGAGGCCCCGGTGGCCGTAGCGCAGCTTGTAGGTGTCGAAACCGAGGGCGCGACCGAGCAGCTGGTTGCCGAAGCAGATGCCGAAGAACGGCAGCCCTTCCGCCAGCACGTTGCGCAGCAGCTCGACCGGGCCCTGCGTGGCCGCTGGGTCACCTGGGCCGTTGGAGAAGAACACCCCGTCGGCACCGACGGCGCGGATGCGGGCCAGGTCGCTGCCGGCGGGCAGCACGTGGACCTCGACGCCACGCTGCGCCAGCATGCGGGAGGTCATCGCCTTGATGCCGAGATCCAGCGCCGCAACGGTGAAGCGCCGCTCACCGTCCGCCTTCACGACGTACGCCTGCGGTGCGCTGACCTCGTCCGCCAGCGCCGCCCCGACCATCGCCGGGGCGCCACGCACGCGCCCGAGCAGCTCTCGAGCACTCGTACCCGTCGAGCTGATGCCCACCCGCATCGCACCGCGCTCGCGCAGGTGGCGGGTCAGCGCCCGGGTGTCGACACCGCTGATGCCGACGACCTGCTGGGTCCGCAGCTCCTCGTCGAGGCTGCGGCGCGACCGCCAGCTGCTGGGCCGGCGGGCGGGATCGCGGACGACGTAGCCGGCCACCCAGATCCGGCCCGACTCCGGGTCCTCGTCGTTGACGCCGGTGTTGCCGATGTGCGGCGCGGTCATCACCACGACCTGCCGGCGGTACGACGGGTCGGTCAGCGTCTCCTGGTAGCCGGTCATGCCGGTGCAGAAGACGGCCTCGCCGACGGTCTCGCCGACGGCCCCGAATGCCTCACCGGCGAAGGCGCGGCCGTCCTCCAGCACGAGCACGGCGGCGCTCACGGCTCCACCCTTGACCTCAGCACTGCCGCGCGCATCAGCAGGACCGACACCGAGGGCCTCACCGCAGCGGCTCCCGCTCGACCAGCTCGCCGTCGAGCAGGGTCGGGCATCCGGCCAGGAAGGTCGCGACCACCCGGCCGGGTAGCTCGGTGCCCGCGTAGGGGGTGTTGCGTGAAAGCGAGGACGTGGCCGCGGGGTCGACGACCCGGGTCGCGGCGGGGTCGTGCAGCACCAGATGGGCGGGCGACCCCACGCGCAGCGCCGCACCCTGGCCGGTGACCCGGCCGATACGAGCAGGGCGGGTGGCCATGCGGTCGGCGACCCCGGCCCAGTCGAGCAGACCGGTGTCGACCACCGCCGCCTGCACGACCGACAACGCAGTCTCCAGCCCCAGCATGCCGAACGCGGCCGCCGCCCACTCGCACTCCTTGTCCTCGCTGGGGTGTGGGGCGTGGTCGGTGGCGACGGCGTCGATCGTGCCGTCGGCCAGACCCTCGCGCAGCGCCTGCACGTCGGCGGCGGTACGCAACGGCGGGTTGACCTTGTACGCCGGGTCGTAGGTCGTGGCCAGCTCGTCGGTGAGCAACAGGTGGTGCGGGGTCACCTCGGCGGTGACGTCCCAGCCCTTGGACTTGGCCCAGCGGACGAGCTCGACCGAGCCGGCGGTCGAGACGTGGCAGACGTGCAGCCGTGAGCCGACGTGGGCGGTCAGCAGCACGTCGCGGGCGATCACCGCCTCCTCGGCCACCGCCGGCCAGCCGGTGAGGCCGAGCACGCCGGACAGATGCCCCTCGTTCATCTGTGCGCCCTCGGTCAGCCGGGGTTCCTGCGCGTGCTGGGCGACGACACCGTCGAAGGCCTTGACGTACTCCAGCGCCCGGCGCATCAGCACCGCGTCGAAAACACAGCGCCCGTCGTCGGAGAAGACCCGCACCCGGGCCCGGGAGTCGGCCATCGCGCCGAGCTCGGCCAGCCGCTCACCGCCGAGCCCGACGGTCACGGCGCCGACCGGGCGCACCTCGCACCAACCCGCGGTGCGTCCGAGCTGCCAGACCTGCTCGACGACGCCAGCGGTGTCGGCGACCGGGTCGGTGTTGGCCATGGCGTGCAGGCAGGTGAAGCCCCCACTGGCGGCAGCCCTCGTGCCGCTCTCGACCGTCTCGGCGTCCTCGCGGCCGGGTTCGCGCAGGTGGGTGTGCAGGTCGACGAGGCCGGGCAGGGCCACGAGCCCGCCCGCGTCGACCGTCCGCGCGCCGGTCGCGTCGACCGCCGCGGCGCCACCAACGGCCGCGACGACGCCATCGCGCAACAGCAGGTCGGTCGGCTCCCTTCCGAGCAGCCGGGCGCCACGAACCAGGACCGGGTGCTGGGTCATCGGGTCCACTCCGGGTTGGGGGAGCTGGTCGTCGCGCCCCCGAGCAGGAGGTAGAGCACCGCCATCCGCACCGCGACGCCGTTGCTCACCTGCTCCACGATCACCGAGCGCGCGGAGTCGGCGACATCAGCGGTGATCTCCATGCCGCGGTTCATCGGGCCGGGGTGGAGCACCAGTGCCTTGTCGGACAGCGTCGCAAGCCGGCGCGCGTCGAGGCCGTACCGGCGGCTGTACTCCCGCGCGCTGGGGAAGAATGCGGCGGCCATGCGTTCACGCTGTACGCGCAGCATCATCACCGCGTCGCTGCCGGGGAGCGCCTCGTCGAGGTCGTACGACACCCGGACCGGCCACTGCTCGACGCCCACCGGCAGCAGGGTCGGCGGCGCCACCAGGGTCACGTCGGCCCCGAGGGTGGCGAGCAGCAAGGCGTTGGACCGGGCGACCCGGCTGTGCAGCACGTCGCCGACGACGGTGACTCGCCGGCCCGCGAGGTCGCCGAGGTGGCTGCGCATGGTGAAGGCGTCGAGCAGCGCCTGGGTGGGGTGCTCGTGGGTGCCGTCCCCGGCGTTGATGACGCTGCCGTGCGTCCACTCCGCCGCGGCCAGCCGGTGTGGAGCCCCCGAGGCGAAGTGCCGGACCACGATCGCGTCCGCGCCCATCGCCTGCAAGGTGAGCGCCGTGTCCTTGAGGCTCTCGCCCTTGGAGAGGCTGGAGCCCTTGGCCGCGAAGTTGATGACGTCGGCCGACAAGCGCTTCGCCGCGGCCTCGAACGAGATCCGGGTGCGGGTCGAGTCCTCGAAGAACAGGTTGACGACGGTACGTCCGCGCAGGGCGGGCAGCTTCTTGATCGGTCGGTCGGCCAGCGTACGCATCTCCTCGGCCGTGTCGAGCACGAGCCTGGCCTCGTCGAGACTCAGGTCACCGGCACTGAGCAGGTGGCGCATCAGGGGTGCCGCCGCGAGTCGCTCTCGTCGCTGATCCGCACCTCGTCGACGCCGTCGACCTCCGCCACGGCCACCGAGACGGTCTCGGCCAGGGAGGTGGGGAGGTTCTTGCCGACGAAGTCGGCCCGGATCGGCAGCTGGCGGTGTCCGCGGTCGACCAGCACCGCGAGCCGCACAGCGGCAGGCCGGCCGAGCTCGCTGAGCGCGTCGAGCGCGGCGCGGATGGTACGTCCGGAGAACAGCACGTCGTCGACCAGCACGACGACCGCTCCGTCGACTCCCCCCGGTGGCACGTCGGTGTGCTCCAGCGCCCGCGGCGCACGCAACCGCAGGTCGTCTCGGTACATCGTGGTGTCGAGCGAGCCGCACGGCACCGTGCTGCCCTCGACCTCGGCGATGCGGTGGGCGATGCGGCGGGCCAGCGGCACCCCGCGGGTGGGGATGCCGAGCACGAGCAGGTCGGCGGTGCCACGGTTGCGCTCAAGGATCTCGTGGGAGATTCGGGTCAGTGCCCGGGCCACGTCGCGCTCATCGAGCACGGTACGGCCGGTTCTCTGCCCAGGGGTCATGCGGGGTAGGACCTCCTTGGCCGCCTCACGGGACGGGAGTTAAAGGATGTCGACGTCTGTGCAGAGTATCAGTCGACGTATCAGCCATGCCTGCGCCGCGTCGCCTTGACCCTCTCGCTGCGGCGCCCTATGGTCACCCAGTGGTTACTCTGCGTCACTGCCGGTGACGGAGGCGACCAGAGCGGACGGAGGCTTCGGTGACCAACGACTACGCCAAGTCCCTCGGAGGGCGCTTGCGGGGCATCCGCCAGCAACAGGGCCTGTCGCTGCACGGGGTGGAGGAGAAGTCCCAGGGGCGCTGGAAAGCCGTCGTCATCGGCTCCTACGAGCGTGGTGACCGCGCGGTCACCGTGCAGAAGCTCTCCGAGCTCGCCGCCTTCTACGGGGTACCCGTCGAGGAGCTGCTGCCGGGCGGCTCCCAGGCCGTACCAGCCGCGATGGAGCCACCGGAACGGCTGATCCTCGACCTCACCCGGCTGCAGCACGTGCGCGCCGAGGAGGCTGCGCCACTCGCACGCTACGCCGCGGCGATCCAGGCCCAGCGGGGCGACTACAACGGCCGGGTGCTGTCGATCCGCCAAGACGACCTACGCACGCTCGCGGTCATCTACGCGGAGCAGCCCAGTGTGCTCGCTGCCCGGCTGACCGCCTGGGGAGTGCTTCGTCCGGCGCGCACTGTCGACGGACTCGGCGCGACCTGAGTCGAGCTCACCCCACCGTGAGGTGCGGCTTCTCCTGCACGACGCGGGCCAACAGACCGTTGACGAAGCCCGGCGACTGCTCGGTGGACAGCGAGGTGGCGAGCGCGACGGCCTCGCTGACCGCCACCGCGTCGGGTACCTCGTCGACGTGGCAGATCTCGAACACCGCCAGCCGCAGGAGGTTGCGGTCGATCGCCGGCATGCGCTCGAGCGTCCAGCCGACCGCGTGGACGGCGAGCAGCCGGTCGATGGAGTCGAGGTGCGCGACCACGCCCTCCACCAACGTGACGGTGTAGGGGTTCAGCGGTGGCTCGTTGACCTCGATCCGATCGGCCAGGGTGGAGCCGAGCTGGGTGTCGCCGCGCAGCTCGGACTCGTACAACACGTCGAGCGCCCGCTTGCGGGCCTTCGTCCGAGCCGACATCTCAGGAGGAGACCCGGCCCAGGTACGAGCCGTCACGGGTGTCGACCTTGACCTTCTCGCCGGTGGTGAGGAACAACGGCACCGCGATCTCGTAGCCGGTCTCGAGCCGGGCCGGCTTCGTGCCGCCGGTGGAGCGGTCCCCCTGCAGGCCCGGCTCGGTGTACTCGATGGCGAGCTCCACCGAGGCGGGCAGCTCGATGTAGAGGGGGGTGCCCTCGTGGACGGCGACGACCGCCTCTTGGTTGTCGAGCAGGAAGTGGGCCGCGTCCCCGACCGTGGCCGGGGACACCAGGACCTGGTCGTAGGTCTGGCTGTCCATGAACACGTACGCCTCGCCGTCGTGGTAGAGGTACTGCATCGTGCGCTTGTCGACGTTGGCGGTGTCGACCTTGACGCCGGCGTTGAAGGTCTTGTCGACGGTCTTGCCCGACAGCACGTTCTTCAGCGTGGTCTTGACCATGGCCCCGCCCTTGCCCGGCTTGTGGTGCTGGAACCACACCACCGACCACAGCTGGCCGTCGAGGTTGAGCACCATGCCGTTCTTGAGGTCGTTCGTGCTTGCCACTGGTGGATCCTTCGCAGTCGGTGTCGCAGTCGGTGTCGCAGGGCTCAGCCCACGACCAGCAGCTCGGTGGTCAGGTCGGTGAGGATGTCGGGGTCGTCGTCGACGACGACCGTGTCCTCGATGCGCACCCCGCCCCGGCCTGGCAGGTAGACACCGGGCTCCATGGTCAGCGGGGTGCGGCGAGCAAGCCTACCGGGGTGCCGCGCGCTCAGGAACGGGTCCTCGTGGATCTGCAGGCCCACGCCGTGTCCGAGACCGGTGGTGAACCACTCGAGCCAGCCGGCCCCCTCGAGGACCCCGCGGACCGCTGCGTCGACGTCGGCCACCGCCGCCCCGGGGAGGAGGGCCCGTACGCCCGCCGCTTGTGCGGCGTGCACGACCGCGTGGGCCTCGGCCTGCCAGTCGGCGCCCTGGCGCAACAGGACCGTGCGGGTGCAGTCGGCGTGGTAGCCGTCGACCCGCGCCCCGAAGTCGATCTTGAGCAGGTCACCGACGGCCAGCGGCCGGTCGGTGGGTTCGTGGTGCGGGACGGCGCTGTGCGGGCCTGCGGCCACGATCGTCTCGAACGCGACCGCCTCGGCGCCGAGGGCGAACATGCGCCACTCGAGGTCGCGGGCCACCTCACGTTCGGTGCGGCCGACCAGCGGGCCCTCCCACAGCTCGGCGAGCGCCTGCGTGCTGATGGCGGCGGCCCTGCGCAGCGCGGTGATCTCGGTCTCGTCCTTGACCTCCCGCAGCGTTTCGACCGTCCGCTGGGCGGAGACCAGCTCCCAGTGCGGGGCCTGCTGCGCCAGTGCGGCGTGTGTGTCGACGCTGAGCGCGTGGGTCTCGACGGCGCACCGGTACCGACCGGGCCCTGCCGACGTCACCAGGAGCCCGGTGAGGTCGCGGCCGATCCGCAGCTCGAGGCCGGGGCACTGCTGCGCCGCTTGGTGCGCGTACCGGCCGTCGGTGGCGAGCACCGCCGCCCCGTCGAGCGCCCCGTCGAGCGCCCCCTCGACCGCCCCGTCGACCGCCAGCAGCATCGCGGCGTTGGATCCGGTGAAGCCGGTGAGGTAGCGGACGTTCACCAGGTCGGTGACCACCGCCAGGCCGACGTCCCGGTCGGCCAGCTCGGCGACCAGGCGGGCGCGCCGATCGGCGTGTCGGTCGCTCACGATCGGGCGATCTCGGCGTAGGCGGCGGCGAGCAACGCCGGGTCCGGGCCGGCGAGCACCGCGGGGCGGGCCAGTGCGTCGAGCACCACGAAGCGCAGCTGGTCGCCTCGGGTCTTCTTGTCCAATGCCATGGCCTCCCGCAGCTGGTCCCAGCCTGCGCCGGCGTACGTGGTGGGCAGCTCCAGGCTCGCCAGCACGCTGCGGTGCCGGTCGGCGGTGGCCTCGTCGAGACGACCGGCGAGCCGGGCCAGCTCGGCGACGAAGACCATGCCGATCGCGACCGCAGCGCCGTGCCGGAACCGGTAGCGCTCGACCCGCTCGACCGCGTGGCCGACGGTGTGGCCGTAGTTGAGCACCTCGCGACCGACTCCGCCCGAGGCACCGGTCTCGCGCAGGTCACCGGCGACCACGATGGCCTTGACCCGCACCGCCCGCTCGACCAGCTCGCGCAGCACCGGGCCGCTGACGTCGGTCGCCGCGCCGGGGTCGGCCTCCACCAGCTCGAGGATCCCCGGGTCGGCGACGAAACCGCACTTGACCACCTCCGCCAGGCCGGACACCACCTCGTACCGGTCGAGGGTCTCCAGCGCGGCCAGGTCACACAGGACGCCGGCCGGCTCGTGGAAGGCGCCCACGAGGTTCTTGCCCTCGGCGGTGTTGAGCCCCGTCTTGCCGCCCACCGCGGCGTCGACCATGCCCAGCACGGTCGTCGGTACGTGCACCACCCGCACCCCCCGCAGCCAGGTGGCGGCGACGAAACCGGCCAAGTCGGTGGTCGCTCCGCCGCCGACCCCGACGACGGCGTCGCTGCGGGTGAAACCGATGCGTCCCAGCACCGACCAGCAGAAGGCCGCCACGCCGACCGACTTGGCCTCCTCGGCGTTGGGCACACACAGACAGTGCGCGTCCAGCCCCTGCTCGATCAGGTCCGCGCGGATGGCCTCCCCGGTGGCGGCGAGCCCTGCTGGGTGCACGACCGCCACCCGCCGGACGGCGTCGCCGAGCAGGCCGGGCAGCTCGCCGAGCAGGCCGTGGCCGATCACGACGTCGTACGGCGCGGCGGTCTCGACCCGGATGCGGGTGGTGTCGCCGGTCACCGCTGCTCCCGGTCGCCGATCAGGGACAGCACGACGTCGGCGACCTCCTCGGCGGTGCGCTCGTCGGTCTGGACCGTCCACGTCGCCACCGACTCGAACCAAGGCCTGCGCTGGGCCATCAGCGCGTGCAGCTGCGCGCGCACGTTGCCGAGCAGCAGCGGCCGGGCGACCCCGAGACCCACCCGGGAGGCCGCCTTCGCGAGGCCGACGTCGAGGAACACCACCCGGTGCCCGGCGAGCCGGTCGCGCGTCGACGCGCGGGCCACCGCCCCGCCGCCGAGCGCGAGCACGCCGGCGTGCTCGGCCAGTGCGGTGGCGACGGCTTCCTCCTCGAGGTCGCGGAAGACCGCCTCGCCCGCGTCGATGAACAGCGCGGCCACGGTGCTGGCACAGCGGGCCTCGACGTCGGCGTCGGTGTCGCGCACCGTCACGCCGAGCCGGTCGGCCAGCAGCCCGGCAACGGTCGTCTTGCCGGATCCGGGCGGGCCCACCAGCACCGCCACGGGCGGGCCACCGGCTGGATCGGTGGTCACCGGTGCCTGAGCGCGTCGAGGTATGCGTCGTGGTTGCGCCGGGTCTCCCCCACCGAGTCGCCGCCGAACTTCTCCAGCACGGCGTCGGCGACCACGAGAGCCACCATCGCCTCGGCCACGACCCCGGCGGCGGGCACGGCGCAGACGTCGGAGCGCTGGTGATGGGCGAGCGCCGCCTCGCCGGTGGCGACGTCGACGGTGCGCAGCGCACGGGGCACCGTCGAGATCGGTTTCATCGCGGCACGGACCCGCAGAACCTCGCCGGTGGACATGCCGCCCTCGGTGCCGCCGGAGCGCCCGGAGGTGCGCCGCAGGCCGTCGGCGGTGCCGACGATCTCGTCGTGGGCGAGTGAACCGCGGGTGCGGGCGAGCTCGAAGCCATCGCCGATCTCGACGCCCTTGATGGCCTGGATGCCCATCAGCGCGCCCGCCAGCCGCGCGTCGAGCCGCCGGTCGCCGTGCACATGGCTGCCGAGGCCCGGCGGCAACCCGTGCACGACGACCTCGACCACGCCGCCCAGCGTGTCGCCGGCTGCGTGGGCGGCCTCGATCTCGGCGACCATCGCCGCGCTGGTGCGTGCGTCGAGGGCCCGCACGGGGTCGGCGTCGATGCGGTCCAGATCGCCGGGACCGGGTACCGACCCGGGCATGGCGGCGGCGGTGCCGATCGACACGACGTGGCTCAGCACCCGGGCGCGGCAGACGGCGTCGAGGAAGGAGCCGGCGACCGCCCCCAGCGCGACCCGGGCCGCGGTCTCGCGGGCGCTCGCCCGCTCCAGTACGGGGCGGGCCTCGTCGAAGTCGTACTTCTGCATGCCCACCAGGTCGGCGTGGCCCGGCCGCGGCCTGGTCAGCGGCGCGTTGCGAGCGAGACCGGCGAGCACCTCAGCAGGTACGGGGTCCGCGGACATCACCTCGGCCCACTTCGGCCACTCGGTGTTGGCGATGCGCACCGCGACGGGTGCGCCGATCGTGCAGCCGTGGCGCACGCCGCCGAGGATCTCGAGTGCGTCCTGCTCGAACGACATCCGGGCACCGCGGCCCTTGCCCAGCCGGCGGCGGGCCAGCGCACCGGCGAGGAGGTCGGTGGTGACGGGGACGTCCGCCGGCATGCCCTCGAGCACGGCGACCAGAGCGGGCCCGTGGGACTCCCCGGCGGTCAACCAGCGCAGCATGGCCGCCAGTCTCCCACGCACCCCGCCGGCTGGTCAGAACCAGCCGAGGGTCCACGGCGACGCCACGGCCCCGAGCCATGCCCCAAGCAGCATGAACGGTCCGAAGGGGTAACCGCGGCGGTCGACGACCCGGGCCATCGCGAGCAGTCCACCGATGACCGCGCCGAGCAGGAAGCCGGCGTACGTCCCGACCACCAGCGCCGACCAGCCGATCCAGCCCAGCGCCATGCCGAGGACGCCGGACAGCCGCACGTCGCCGTACCCGAGCCCGCGCGGGTACACCAGCCACAGCAGCGCATAGACGCCGAAGGTCCCGATCCAGCCGTACGCGGAGCGGACGAGCGCGTCCCGGTCGTGCGACAGCCCCGCGACCAGCAGGCTCACGCCGACGACGAGGTACGCGGGGATGACCAGCCGCTTCGGCAGCAGGCGGGTGCGCCAGTCGATCCAACCCAGCCACGTGCCGACCACCGCCAGCGCGGTCCAAGCCGGCACCGCCGGATCCGGACCGAGCACGAGCGCCACCGTCCCGGCCGCCGTCGCCGCGACCGCCGCGGACCAGCCACCCAGACCCCGCGTACGGGCGAGCGTCGGCCAGTCGACGGGGGCGGCAGCCCCGGCCGGGGCCGCGGGACGTGCGGCACCGACGACCTCTGGACTGGTCCCGGTGGGGTGGGCACCCGGGTCGGCGGCGGTTACGACGTCACCGTCGGCGTCGGTGAACACGTCGACCGACGGGCCGAACGACTCCCCAGGCAACGACCGGGGGTCGCCCGCACGCTCGTCGGGCGGCTCGTCGGGCGACTCGTCAGACGGCGGCAGGCCCGCCACCACGCGCGGCGCCAGGCTGGCCAGCACGGCGGCGACGAGCGCCGCCACGAGCGCCACCACCACCGACGTCACGCACGGGAGCCTACTTGCGGCCGCGCACGTCGCGGCGGGGTACGCCGGGGGCTGTGGAGCAATGCACCGAGCACCGGCCGCCCATCGACCCGCCGCTGCGCCCTTCTGGTCGAGAACGGCGACTTCGCGGGCGGCGGATCTGGGCAAAGCCGCCAACGAGCGCAGCTGCGGATTCGGGTCCGGTCAGGCGCGCCACTGGGTGAGCTCGGCCCGGGCGGCGTCACGCAGCACCTCGACGTCCACGTCGAAGCCGGTCATCGCGCGCACCTGCAGCCTGGCCTGGTGGGCGAGCAGGTCCAGACCGTCCAGCACCTGGGCGCCCGCAGCGGCAGCGGCCGCACTGAGCGGTGTCGGCCACGGGTCGTACACCACGTCGAAGACCGTTCCCACGTCGTCCAAGGTTGTCGGGACCAGCGCCACTGCGGCCGCCGGAACCGTCGAGACGAGCACGTCGACCGGTCCGCCTTCCGCCGGTCCCCCCAGCGGACCCAGTGTGACCTCCACACCCCAGCGCGCCACCGTGTCGGCGGTGAGCGCCGCCCGGGCCGGGTCACGCACCGCCAGGTGGAGCCGGCGCAACCCCAGGTCGGTCAGCGCCGCCGCCGCCGACAGCGCGGTGGCGCCGGCACCGAGCACCACCGCCGAGCGCACCTCGCCGACCTGCCGTTCGGCCAGCGCTGCGGTGAATCCCGGGACGTCGGTGTTGTCGCCGCGCCGGCGGCCACCGTCGAGCAGCAGCGTGTTGACGCCCGCGACCCGCCGGGCGACGGCGGACAGCTCGTCACACAGCGAGACCGCGGCCCGCTTGAGCGGCATCGTCAGCGACACGCCCCGCCACGTGTCGTCCAGCCCGTCGAGCAGGTCGGGCAGTCCCCGCTCGTCCACCTCACGGGCCTCGTAGGTCCACGCCAGGCCGAGGCGGGCGTACGCCGCGCGGTGCATCGCAGGCGACAGCGAGTGCGCTACCGGGCGACCGAGCACCGCGCACCGCCTCGCGCCGCCCCGCACCGAGCCGGCCACCGACCCCCTCGCCGATCCCACCGCGCTCAGCAGGCGTCGCTGCTGCGGCAGTACTCGGCGAGCTCGGCGACGTTGCGGTTGTGCTCCTTCAAGGTCTCGGCGAACTTGGTCTCACCGGTGGCCAGGTCAACGGTGACGAAGTACATCCACTCACCGGGCGTCGGGTCGGCGGCCGCGGCCAGGGCTTGGTCTCCTGGTGAATCGATCGGTCCCGGCGGCAGCCCGGCCACCAGGTAGGTGTTGTACGGGGAGTCCACCTCGCGCTGCTGCTCGGTCGTGTACACCTGTCCGACCGTGTCGTTCGCGAAGTGCACCGTGGAGTCGAACTGCAGCGGCACGCCCCTGTCGTCCCGGTTGTAGATGACCCGCGCCACCTTGCCGAAGTCCTGGGCGCGGCGCGCCTCGGCCTGCACGAGGCTGGCCACGGTGACCAGGTCCCGCGGCTGCAGGTCGAGCTCGGTGGCGGCCTGCTCGAGGCCGGCGTCAGCTGCCGCCTGGTCGAAGCGGTCGACCATCATCGTGAGCAGCTCGGTGGCGTCGGTGCGTGGGGGCAGCACGTAGGTCGCCGGGAACAAGAAGCCCTCGACCTCGCCGTCGGCGTAGCTGGGGAGGCCGAGCTCGTCGGGGCGGTTCATGGCCGCACGCAGCGCCTGGGGCGTCAGTTTGGTCTGCTCGGCGACGGCGGCCAGGGTCTTGTCCACGGTGAGCCCCTCGGGGATCGTCACCGTGGTCTCGACCCGGTGATCGCCGTCGATGAGGTAGTCGAGCGCCGAGGAGGCCGACATCTTCTTGCGCAACTGGTAGAAGCCCGGCTCCACGGTCTCGCCGTCCGAGGCGGTGATGAAGGCGTCGACGCTGGCGACGATGCCTTTCGACTTCAGCCGCCGGCCGACGTCGGCGAGGGAGTCACCCGATTGCACCTGCACCACCACCGATCCGGTGCTCTCACCGCTGTAGTCGGGCGCGGGCGTGCCCAGACCGGACAGGACTCCCGAGGCCCGGACCAGTAGGAAGGCCACCCCGCCGAGGACGACGGCCAGCGCGATCAGCACCGCCAGGCAGCCCCGCGCACGGTGCCCCCAGCTGTGCAGCGGTCGCCCGGCGTGCGCCGGCGGCACTGCGGGGTCGCCCACCCAGGGTTCGGTCCCTACGTCAGCGCCGACGTACGCACCGTCGTCAGCACCGTTTTCAGCACCGTCGTGGGGACCGAGTGCGGGCGACGTACCGTCTCCGGGTGGGACGTGACTCACGCATTCTCCTGGTCGAGGACCTCCCCCGGTGCCGAGCCACTCGTGCGCTCGGCGTCCAGGGCGGACTGCAATATCACGACCGCGGCGGCCTGGTCGACCACCGCCCGCCGTCGTCCCCCCCGCCTGCCGCTCTCACGCAGGGTGCGCTCGGCCGCCACCGTCGACAACCGTTCGTCGACCAGCCGGACCGGCACGGCCCCGAGTGCACGGGACAGCGACACAGCATAGGCACGCACCTTGACCGCGGCAGGACCCTCGCCGCCGGACATCGACCGTGGTAGACCGACGACGACCTCGAGGACCCGCCGCTCGCGAGCGAGCGCGACCAGCCGCGCGGTAGCCGCGGGACCAGCCGGCACCGTCTCGACCGGCGACGCGATCAGCCCCGACGGGTCGCACGTGGAGACCCCGATCCGGACGTCTCCCACGTCGACCCCGAGTCGTACGCCCGCACGCACGTCCAACCCCTCAGGCACTCGTGGCCCGGGCGGCCACCGCCTGCTCCACCCGGCGCAGGGCCTCGTCGACCGAGCCGGTGCCGGCACCGCCGCCACCCTGGGCGACGTCGTCCTTGCCGCCGCCGCTGCCCCCGAGCACACCGGCGGCGACCTTGACCAACGCGTCAGCCGACAGGCCGCGGTCACGGCCCGCGTCGTTGACCGCGACGACGACGGCCGGCTTGGCGCCGGTGGTGCCGATGACGGCGACCACGCCGGGGCGGGCACCGAGGCGTCCGCGTACGTCGAGGGCGAGCTTGCGTACGTCACTCGACGCGCCGCCGTCGGGAGCCCGGTGGCCGACGAACGCGACCCCGCCGTGCTCGGTGGCGCCGGCCGCGAGGTCGGCGGCCGACGCGAGCAGCTGCGTGACCTTGACCCGCTCGATCTCCTTCTCCGCACTGCGCAGGCGCTCCAGCACGGCCCCGACTCGCTCGGGCAGCTCCTCGGGGCGCACCTTGAGCAGCTCGGACAGCTGTGCGACCAGCACGTGCTCCCGGGCCAGGAAACGGTACGCGTCGGCACCCACCAGGGCCTCGACGCGGCGCACCCCAGCGCCGATCGAGCTCTCGCCGAGCAGCTTGACCACACCGAGCTGCCCGGAGGCCCCCGCATGGGTTCCGCCGCACAGCTCCCGGGCCCAGTCACCGACCGAGATCACCCGTACCTGGTCGCCGTACTTCTCCCCGAACAACGCCATGGCTCCCGAGGCCACCGCTGCTGGCTGGGTCATGACCTCGGCGTGCACCGACAGGTCGGCCATCACCAGATCGTTGACCCGGTCCTCGACGTCGGCGAGCACCGAGGCGGGCACGGCACCGGTGGCGGAGAAGTCGAACCGGAATCGGCCCGGAGCGTTCTCGCTGCCGGCCTGCGTCGCGCTCTCCCCCAGCGCTTCGCGGAACGCCTTGTGCACCATGTGGGTCGCGGTGTGCGCGCGGCTGATCGACCGTCGCCGCTCGACGTCGACCAGCGCCTGGACGGGCCTGCCGACGCTCACCTCGCCGTCGAGGACCCGGACGCGGTGCACGACCAGGCCGGCGAGTGGCGACTGCACGTCGAGCACCTCGACCTGCGTCCCGTCGTCGAGCTGGATCACGCCCCGATCGGCGAGCTGGCCACCCGCCTCGGCGTAGAACGGGGTGCGGTCGAGGACGAGGTCGACCTCCTCCCCGGCGGACGCGGACGCCCGGATCGTCCCGCCGGCGACGAGACCGGCGATGCTGCCCTCGGAGACCACCTCGTCGTACCCGGTGAACACGACCGGGCCGCCGAGCGCGTCGGTGACCTCGCGGTAGCCCGACAGGTCAGCGTGCGAGCCCTTCTTGGCACGGGCGTCGTCCTTGGCCCGCTGCCGCTGCTGGTCCATCAGGCGTCGGAAGCCCTGCTCGTCGACGCCGAGCCCCTGCTCGGCGGCCATCTCCAGGGTCAGGTCGATCGGGAAGCCGTACGTGTCGTGCAGCGCGAACGCCTCCGGGCCCGACAGGCCGCCTGCCCCGCTGCGCCGGGCGTCGCCCGCGGCCAGGTCGAAGATCTGGGTGCCGGTACGCAGCGTGGCCGCGAACGCCTCCTCCTCGGCGAAGGCGATCTGCGAGATGCGAGACCAGCCGGACTCGAGCTCGGGGTAGGACAGCTTCATCTTGTCCAGGCTGGCCGGCAGCAGCGCCGGCAGTGTCGGCTCGATGACCCCGAGAAGGCGCATCGAGCGCACCGCCCGGCGGATCAGCCGGCGCAGCACGTACCCCCGCCCCTCGTTGCCCGGCGCCACTCCGTCACCGATCAGCATCAGCGCGCTGCGTACGTGGTCGGCCACCACGCGGAAGCGCACGTCGTCGCCCGCGTCGGCACCGTAGCGGCGACCGGCCAGCGCCGAGGCGGCCTCGATCACGGGGAAGACCTCGTCGATCTCGTACAGGTTGTCGACGCCTTGCAGCAGGTAGGCAACCCGTTCCAGGCCCATGCCGGTGTCGATGTTCTTGCGTGGCAGCTCCCCGAGGACGGGGTAGTCCTCCTTGCTGGTGCCCTCGCCGCGAAGGTTCTGCATGAAGACGAGGTTCCAGATCTCGACGAACCTTTCCTCGTCGACCACGGGGCCGCCGTCCGGGCCGTACTGCGGACCTCGGTCGTAGAAGATCTCGCTGTCCGGGCCGCACGGGCCGGGGATGCCCATGGACCAGTAGTTGTCTGCCATGCCGCGCCGCTGGATGCGCTCCGCAGGGATCTGCGAGACCTCCTGCCACAGCCGCACCGCCTCGTCGTCGTCGAGGTAGACCGTGGGCCAGATCCGGTCCGGGTCGAGACCGTAGCCACCGTCGTCGACAGAACCGGTGAGCAGCGACCAGGCGAAGGTGATGGCTTCCTTCTGGAAGTAGTCGCCGAAGCTGAAGTTGCCGCACATCTGGAAGAACGTGCCGTGCCGCGACGTCTTGCCGACCTCCTCGATGTCCTGCGTGCGAATGCACTTCTGCACGCTGACGGCGCGGTCCCACGGCGGCTTGTCCTGGCCGAGGAAGTACGGCACGAACGGCACCATGCCGGCGTTGACGAACAGCAGGTTGGGGTCGTCGAACAGCAGCGAGGCCGACGGCACGACCTTGTGGTCTGCCTGCTCGAAGTGGGCGAGGAACCGTCGGCGGATCTCCGCGGTGTCCATCAGGTGGGGCCTCTCCGGTGAGCGAGCAGGCCGCGCCTGCTCAGGGGGTGTCGGTGTCGGGGGCGGCGACCAGTCGTGGGCGAGTACCGGCCGCCTCGCTAGCTCGCACTGCCCCCAGCTCGCGCCGTGCCTCGCGGTCGGGGCCGAGCCGGTCGGCGAGGACCTGCTCCTTCGCCGCGGCACCGGCGGCGTACTCCGCGGCCAGTGCGCGCAGTCCCAGTCGGGCCGCGCCCGCCTGGTCCGCGAGCCCCTCCGGGGTCAGGCGGTACGCGGCGCGGCGGCCCTTGACGCCGAGCCACACCACTGACCCGGCGCCGGCGGCGAACCAGAGCAGCCGGCCGCTCATGACGCCCGCTCGCCGACGTCGCTCTCGTCGGGCCACTGCGTGGAGACCTCGGTGGTCCGGGCCGCGTGGCGGGCCGCCCGTCGGCGTACCTTGGAGCGGCGTCGAAGCTCGCGCCGGGCCAGAGCGCGGGCGTGGTCGCGGCTCTCGGGCCGCAGCGCGTGACGTACACCGGCGGACCACACGGCGACCCGGACCAGCGGTTGTTGCATGGTCGCCTGCACCACCTGGTGGGGGGTGGGGACGAGCGCGGCAGACGAGTCGGGGCGGTCGGCCGGGACCCGGCCGAGGTCGGTCACCACCGGCACGGGCAGCGTCGGCGCCTGCGTCGGTCGGGGGCTGCCGGACCGGTCGCCTGACTGAGCGTCCAGGCGGGCGTGCAGGCGCGCCAGCTCGGCGCGGGTGCCGGCCAGGGACCGGGCCAGCAGGACGGCGCTGACCAGCAGGGCGGACGACAGGAGCACAGCACCCGCCACGATCGCCTGCATCAGCCCGGACATGGTGCCGACCCTACCGGCTGCGCCTGCCCGCACGTCCGGTCCGGCGGCGGGCCGGGCTTGGTTCGGGGTGGCCCCGGTACCGCCCTATGGGACCGGGGCCACCCCGGTCCCACGGCGGATGGCACCAGCGCCACCCAGCGCCTGATGCCGACCCTACCGGCTGCGCCTGCCCGCACGTCCGGTCCGGCGGCAGGCCGGGCTTGGTTCGGGGTGGCCCCGGTACCGCCCTATGGGACCGGGGCCACCCCGGTCCCACGGCGGATGGCACCAGCGCCACCCAGCGGCGCGGACGAGGGCCGGCACCTCAGCCGTTACGCAGGATTCGCCGCAGCCGGTGGACCCGTTCGGCGTAGTCGGCCTCGGCGCCGCGGTGGGTGGGCCGGTAGTAGTCGCGGCCGGCCACCGCGTCGGGCGCGTGCTGCTGTGCCGCGACGCCACGCGGGTCGTCGTGGGCGTAGCGGTAGTCGTGGCCGTGCCCCAACGACTTCGCGCCGGCGTAGTGAGCATCGCGCAACGCCGGCGGCACCGGTCCGGCCAGCCCGGCGCGTACGTCGCCTTGGGCTGCATCGATGGCGATGACGACCGCGTTGGACTTCGGCGCCAGCGCGAGGTGGATCACCGCCTGCGCCACGATGATGCGGGCCTCGGGCCACCCCACGACCGCGACCGCGGCGGCCGCGCTGGTGGCCACGCTCAGGGCAGCCGGGTCGGCCATGCCGATGTCCTCACTCGCGGCGATCATCAGACGCCGGCAGATGAAGCGCGGGTCCTCGCCGGCCTCGACCATGCGGGCGAGGTAGTGCAGCGCGGCGTCGACGTCCGAGCCGCGCACCGACTTGATCAACGCGCTCGTCACGTCGTAGTGCTCGTCGCCTTGCCGGTCGTAGCGCACCGCAGCCCGGTCGACCGCCAGCGCGGCCGCCTCGACGTCGATCTCGTCGCCGCCGCGCGCCGAGACCGCACCAGCGGCCGCCTCGAGGTACGTCAGCACCCGCCGCGCGTCACCGCCGGCCAGGCGGACCAGGTGGTCGCGCGCGGCTGGCTGCAGCCGTACGGCCCCCGCCAACCCGCGTTCGTCGGCCACCGCTCGGTCCACCAGGAGGGCCACGTCCGCGTCGGCGAGCGGCTGCAGCGTGAGCAGCAGCGAGCGGGACAGCAGCGGAGAGATCACCGAGAAGTGCGGGTTCTCGGTGGTGGCGGCGATCAGCGACACCCAGCGGTTCTCCACGCCGGGCAGCAGGGCGTCCTGCTGCGCCTTGGAGAAGCGGTGGACCTCGTCGACGAACAGGACGGTCTCGCGTCCCCCGCGGGCAAGTAGCCGACGGGCGGCGTCGATGGCGTCACGTACGTCCTTGACCCCCGCCGACACCGCGGACATCTCGATGAAACGCCGGTCGGTCTGCGCGCTGACCAGGGCGGCGATCGTGGTCTTGCCGGTGCCGGGCGGCCCCCACAGCAGCACGGACATGGGCTGGTCGGCGTCCACCAGCTGCCGCAACGGCGACCCCGCCGCCCGCAGGTGCTCCTGGCCGACCAGCTCGTCGAGGGTGCGGGGGCGCACCCGGACCGCGAGCGGCGCCGTCCGGAGCGTGGCGTCGGCGAGACTCCCCGAGCCGCGCTCCGGCTCCTCGACCTCGCGAGGCACGACGTCGAACAGTGCCTGCGGGTCGGGTTCGGAGGGCGGGACCACCGCCCGAGCCTAGGTGGCGACGGCGGCGCTGGGCTCGACGGTGACGACCGCGCCCTCGCGGGCGGCCTTCTCCAGTGCCGTCTCGAGCGGCTCCGCGAAGTGGCAGGCCGCCTGGTGGCCGGGGTGGGAGCCGATCTGCAGCAGCGGCGGCTCCTCCTTGGCGCAGATCTCCTGCGCCTTGAAGCAGCGGGTACGAAAGCGGCAGCCCGAGGGCGGGTTGATCGGGCTCGGCACGTCGCCGGTCAGCATGATCCGCTGGCGGCGACCGCCGACGACCGCCTGCGAGACCTGGGGCACCGCTGACAGCAGCGCCTGGGTGTAGGGATGGTGGGGGCGGTGGTAGATGGTCTCCCGGTCACCGATCTCCACGATCTTGCCGAGGTACATCACCGCGATCCGCGGGCAGAAGTGCCGCACGATCGCCAGGTCGTGGGCGATGAACAAGAACGCGATCCCGAACTCGACCTGCAGGTCCTGCATCAGGTTGATGACCTGCGCCTGGATCGACACGTCGAGCGCGGACACCGGCTCGTCGGCGACCAGCAGCTTGGGCTGCAGCGCCAGCGCCCGGGCGATCCCGATGCGCTGCCGCTGCCCGCCAGAGAACTCGCTCGGGTAGCGGTTGTAGTGCTCGGGGTTGAGCCCCACCGTCTTGAGCAGTTCTTGCACCTTCGACAGGACCTGTTTCTTGGGCACGGTGTGGTGCACGAGCATCGGGGTGGCGACGATCGTGCCGACCGTGTGACGGGGGTTCAGCGAGGAGTACGGGTCCTGGAAGATCATCTGGACGTCGCGGCGGTACGGCAGCATCTGCTTGCCGTTCAGCGGCGCGAGGTCGGTGCCGTCGAACATGATCTTGCCCGACGTGGGCTCGTAGAGCTTGGTCAGCAGGCGCCCCGTCGTCGACTTGCCGCAGCCGGACTCGCCCACCAGACCGAGCGACTCGCCGCGATCGACGCTGAAGGAGATGCCGTCGACGGCCTGCACCTGACCGACCACCCGACGCACGATCCCCGAGGACTTGACCGGGAAGTACTTGACGAGGTCGCTCACCTCGAGCAGCGCACCGCCCCCGGAGGCACCGGGAATCGCACTCGACGCCCGGTCGGTGGTGGTGGTCATCCGGCTCAGCCCTTCTGCAGTGACGTCGCGGGGGCGGCGGTTGATGCTTCCGGCTCGTGCTCGTCAGGCGCCTTGATCACCGTCGACACCTTCGCCGCCGCGGCCAGCGTGTGGACCGGGTCCTCGAGGTGGCAGCGCAGCAGGTGACCCGCACCGACGCCGGGGCGCAGCACCGGCAGCTCGCGCTCGCAGGTGTCGCCGGGGACCAGTGAGCTGAACCGGCAGCGGGGATGGAACGGGCAACCGCTCGGTGGTGAGAGCAGGCTGGGCGGGGTGCCGGGAATCGGCTGCAGCCGCACCCGAGGGTCGCTCTCGAGCTCGGGGATGCTCTCCAGCAGCCCGAACGTGTAGGGCATCTGCGGCTCGCTGAGGATCGAGCGGGTCGTGCCGTACTCGACCATGCGCCCGCCGTACATGACCAGCACCTCGTCGGCCATCTCGGCGACGACGCCGAGGTCGTGGGTGATCATGATGACCGCCGAGCCGAAGTCGCGCTGCAGGTCCTGCAGCAGGTCGAGGATCTGCGCCTGCACGGTCACGTCGAGGGCGGTGGTTGGCTCGTCTGCGATCAGCAGCTTGGGGTCGTTGGACAGCGCCATCGCGATCATCGCGCGCTGCCGCATGCCGCCGGAGAACTGGTACGGGAAGTCGTCGACGCGGTGGTCCGGCTGCGGGATCCCGACCCGGTCCAGCATCGAGATCGCCTTCTTGCGCGCGTCACGCTTGCTGGCCGAATGGTGGTGGGCCCGATAGGCCTCGGCGATCTGCGAACCCACCCGGTAGAAGGGGTGCAGGGCGGCCAGGGCGTCCTGGAAGATCATCGCCGCCGCGCTGCCGCGCAAGCAGCGCATCTCGTCCTCGGGCATGCCGACCACCTCGGTGCCGCCGATGCGGATCGAGCCGGTCATGCGGGTGCGCTCGGGGTCGTGCAGCCCCATCACCGCCATGCTCGAGACCGACTTGCCCGAGCCGGACTCGCCCACGATGCCCAGGGTCTGGCCGAGGTCCACCTGGAACGACAGGTCGGTGACGGCCTGCACCAGCCCGTCGGCGGTCGGGAACCGGACGGTGAGCTCGTCGACGACGAGGTACGGCTCGCCGGTTCCGCTGCGAGACGGGCTGGTGGGCTTGGCGTCCGGGACGGTCTCGTCACGCAGCGAGCTCATGCGAGCCTCACTCTCGGGTCGAGCAGGCTGTACACGATGTCGACGACGATGTTGGCGGCGACGATGAACGTCGCAGCGATCAGCACCGTGGCCGAGATCAACGGCAGGTCGGCGTCACGAGTTGCCCGCAGGGCAGTGATCCCGATGCCCTCGATGCCGAAGATCCACTCCGCGAAGATCGTGCCCGACAGCAAGAAGGCGAAGTCGAGGCCGAAGATCGTCACCACCGGCACCAGGGCGGCCCGCAGGCCGTGCTTGAAGGTGACGCGACGGTCGCTGAGCCCCTTGGCCCGCGCCGTGCGCACGTAGTCCTCGTTGAGGACCTCGACCATCGACCCGCGGCTGAAGCGCGCGTAGGCGGTGGCCTGGGACAGGCCGAGGGTGAGCCAGGCGGCCAGCATGCCCGACGCCCACGCCACCACGTGCAGGCCGCCGCTGAACGGTGAGACGTACCCACTCTCCGGCAGGATCTGCGTCGCGCTGATCAAGTACAGGTAGGACATCAAGAACAGCAGGTACGGCGGGATCGCGTTGACGACGAGGCTCAAGCCCACGACCACCTTGTCCGAGGTCTTGCCCCGGCGTCGGGCGGCGTAGATGCCGGTCGCCACCCCGACGGTCAAGAAGACCGCGGCGGCACCGAGGGCGATCGACAGCGTCGCCGGGAACCGGTCCAGCAGGTACGGGGTCACCGGGAGTCCCTGCTTGAAGGACACGCCGAGGCAGGGGGCGTGGCAGTCGTAGCTGAGGGCACCCGAAGCGATGTCGCGGCCGACGAAGATGCCCTTGACGTAGGTGCCGTACTGCTGGACGACCGGCTGGTCGAGCCCGAGGTTCTCGCGGATCTGGTCGAGCCGCGCTGCCGTGCACTTGGTTTCTGGACAGGAGGCCTGAGCCGGGTCGCTCGGACCGTAGAAGAACAGCGCGAAGATCGCGATCGAGGTGGCGAACAAGACGAGGATGCCGGCGACGATCCGCCGGACGATGTAGCCGATCACGTCACGCGCTCCTCGAGGGACTGTGTGGTACGCCACTGGGAAACCACTCGACCGGAAGGTACTGCGAGTGCAGGCCTGCTGTCAGGGGGTGCGGCGTTGCGCCGCGGGGGTGGGGACCGAAACTGCCGGTCCCCACCCCCGCGGTGCGGAACTGGTCGAACGTTGCCGACCGTCGTTCAGTGCTGCATCAGTCGAGCGGTCACCTGGTCGCAGGTGGTCACTCGGAAACGATGAACATCTGCCCGAAGGTCGGGATGCCCCGCACGCTGTCGTTCTCCGACCCACCGACGCGTGAACCTGCCAGCGTCGCCGTGCCCGAGTAGCCGATCACCACCGCGGGGTAGATGTCGGTCTCCATCTGCTCGTCCAGCTGACCCCACAGCGCCGGAGCCTCCTCGAAGGTGGCGTTGTCGAGGATGTTGTTGATCTCGTCGTTGATCGCCGGGTCGTCCAGGTTGGACGGGTTGGGCATGCCCTCCAGGCCGACGAGCTCGCCTGCCCACTGGGCCGGGAACCACGAGCCACCGGACGGCCAGTCCGAGCACCAGCCCGAGGAGCGGATGTTGACCGGTGCGTCGTACTGGGTGCGGTCGTCGCGGATGGTGGTCGACGTCGAGGCGATCGGGGTCGCCTTGAAGCCACCGGCCTCGAGGCCCTTGACGATCTCCTCCTTGGCCGCGACCGAGTACGGGTCGTCGGTCAGGAAGTAGAACTTGATCTCGTAGCCCTCGGCGCCGGCCGCGGCCAGCAGCTCCTTGGACTTCGCGGGGTCGGTTTCGCTGCCACCGTTGCCGAGCACGTCGTACTCGACTCGACCGTTGGTCCCAGGCGGCAGGACCGTGCTGCCCAAGATACGGGTGACGCCGATGACCTCACCGAGCGCCTTCGCCGCCGCCTGGTACGGGTAGGCGTAGCCAAGAGCCATCCGGACGTTCTTGTCGGTGATCTTGGTCATGTCCATGTACCACATGAAGGTGCACGGCGAGGTGCCCTGGGTGAGGCGGTCCTCCTCACCTGCGTCGAGGATCTTCTTGTACGTCGGCGCGGTGACGTTGTCGTACGTCAGTGATGTCTGCGCCTCGCCGGTGTCGTTGACCAGCGTGCCCTCGATCTTGTCGGTGTTCTGGGCGAAGTTGAACTGCCAGCCGTCGACGTACTGGTGCCGGCCCGGGTCGGTGGCCGGGTCCCAGTTGGTGTTGCGGGTCAGCGTGAGCGACTGGCCCGGCTTGTAGGCCTCGAACTTGTACGGCCCGGTCGCCAGCGGGTTCTTGCCGTAGGCGTCCGGGTTCGTGTCGGCCGCCTCGGGGATCGCGGTGAAGGCCGGGAACGAGGCGTAGTAGGCCATGTCCACGAACGGGCGCCGCATCTTGATGGTGATGTCCTGACCGCTCACCTCCACGCCCTTGTAGTCGGTGCCGGAGTACTGGTCGCCCTTGAGCTCGCTCTGGTCCTTGTACGGGCCGACGTACTTGTCACCGTCGAGGAAGAACGTGGTCTGGTAGGTCGGACCGTCGGGCAACTCCTCGATGGCGAACGAGCGCTTGATCGCGTAGGCGACGTCCTCGGCCTGGACCGGCGTGCCGTCCTCGTACTTCAGACCCTCACGCAGCGTGAAGGTCCACTCGGTGTTGTCGTCGTTGGGCTGGCCGAGGTCGGTGGCCATGTCGGGGATCAGGACCATCTCGCCCTGCCCGCTACCGTCCTCGCTCGGGCGCCAGACGTACTGCGTCAGCGAGCGGGTGACCAGGTCGGACATGATCGCCGTCGAGTCGGTGTAGTAGGCCCGGGTCGGGTCCAGCGTGGTGGGCGCGACCGCGGTGTCGACGGTGAGGATGCCACCATCCTGGGCCTGGTCGGCACCCTCGGGCTCAGGAGCAGGGGCCGTGGCCTCCGGGTCGACGCCGGCGCCGGCACCGCCGCCTTCTTGCGCGGTCTCAGTGGGGCCGGTGGTGCCACCGCCGCCTCCTCCTCCACATGCCGCCAGCGCCATGAGCGCGGTTGCGGCGGCAATGGCCACCGCGGGCTTGTTAGGTCGCATCGGGATGTACCCACCTTCCTGGGGCTGTGCAGTCGGTGCAGCGGGTGCTGCGGGTGCTGATCGGTGCTGCGGTACGTGTGGTGCTGTTCGGTGCGGGTGCTGCCGGGATGGCGGTCTGTCCGCCGGCCACTGGCTCCTCGGGGGGGGTCAGCGGCGGGTCTTGGGATCGAAGGCGTCGCGGATGGCGTCGCCGAGCAGGTTCAGCGCGATGACGAGCGCGAGAATGCCGACGACGGGGGCGAACAGGTACAGCGGATAGGTGTCGTAGTAGGCCACCGCGGCGTTGATGGTCTGGCCCCATGAGGGCACGCCGACCACGCCGATGCCGAGGTAGGCGAGCCCGGCCTCGGCGGTGACGTACGCCGGGAGCCCGAGCGAGATCGACACCACGATCGGGGCCAGCAGGTTGGGCAGCAGCTCCTTGAACAGGATCGAGCGGGTCGGCACCCCGATGACGCGGGCGGCCTGGATGAACTCGCGCTCGCGCAGCGAAAGCACCTCACCGCGCACGAGCCGGGCCAGCGACATCCAGCCGAACACCGACAGCACCATCAGCAGTGCGGTGAACTGCGCCACCTTGAGCTTGTCGGGCTCTGCGCCGAAGCGGCCGGCGATGAGCGGGGCGATCGCGATGGCCATCAGCAGGAACGGCAGCGACAAGAACAAGTCGATCAGCCAGGTGATCACCTTGTCGCCCCAGCCACGGCTGAAGCCGGCCATCAACCCGACGACCACGCCGATGAGCGTGCTGGCCACGGTGGCGAAGGTGGCCACGCCCATCGAGGTGCGTGCGCCGTAAAACCAGGCGGCGAGGTTGTCGTTGGCGGTGTTGGGCGCGATGCCCAGCGGAGCCCGCCAGGTGAAGGGGTAGTTCGGCGGGCCGAAGGCCGGGAAGTTGAAAGGGTCGGTGTCGGTCACGTTGTTGCCGTTCTCGAGCTCGACCCCGAAAGCCTTGGTGAGCAGCGGGGCGAAGATCGCCACGAGGACGAAGAACAGCACGACCAGGGCGCTGACCACGGCGATCTTGTCCTGGCGCAGACGGTCGAAGGCGATCTTGTTCGGTGAGCGTCCTGCCGGGCCACCACTCGCGGGCGCGGCGTCGCCAATTCCCGGCGCATCAGGATCGGAGACCTGCGCCTGGAGGTTGGCGACCATGCAGACCCTCCGGTTCGAGACGACGTGTGAGCCGGTGCGTGACCCGGTGGACGCGGTGAGCCTAAGCCGGGCACGTGCACGACCCGGACACCGACTAGTAACGAATCGGGAACTCTTGCTCGCAGCAACCGGCCCTGGAGCCCGCTCAGACCGGGGTCTTCCCGACGGGGGCGTCGACCCCAGCATCGCGCCGCTGGGCCGCGGTGATCGGTGCGGGCGCCGCGGTCAGCGGGTCGTAGCCACCGCCGGTCTTGGGGAACGCGATGACGTCGCGGATGGAGTCGGTGCCCGACAGCAGCGCGCACACCCTGTCCCACCCGAACGCGATGCCGCCGTGCGGCGGCGCGCCGTACGCGAAGGCGTCGAGGAGGAAGCCGAACTTCTCCTGCGCCTGCGCACGAGAGAGCCCCATCACCGCGAACACCCGTTCCTGGACGTCGCGGCGGTGGATCCGCAGGGACCCACCACCGATCTCGTTGCCATTGCAGACGATGTCGTAGGCGTACGCCAGTGCGCTGGCCGGGTCGGAGTCGAAGTGCTCCATGCTCTCGAGCTTCGGCGCGGTGAAGGCGTGGTGGACCGCGGTCCACGCTCCGGACCCGACCGCGACGTCGTCGGTCTCACCGCTCGGCTCGAACAGCGGTGCGTCGACCACCCACACGAACGACCAGGCGGCCTCGTCGAGCAGGCCCAACCGCCTGCCGATCTCCACCCGCGCCGCGCCCAGCAGCGCGCGGGATGAGCGCGCCGCTCCGGCGGCGAAGAACACGCAGTCACCTGGCTGTGCCCCCACGTGACTCACCAACCCGGCCCGCTCCGCCTCGGACAGGTTCTTGGCCACCGGCCCGCCGAGTGCCCCGTCGGCTCCGACCAGCACGTACGCCAGGCCCCTGGAGCCACGCTGCTTGGCCCACTCCTGCCAGGCGTCGAGCTGGCGGCGCGGCTGGTCGGCGCCACCGGGCATGACCACCGCACCCACGTACGGAGCCTGGAAGACCCGGAACGGGGTGTCGGCGAAGTAGCCGGTGCACTCGGTGAGTTCGAGGCCCATCCGCAGGTCGGGCTTGTCGGTGCCGAAGCGGCGCATCGCTTCGGCGTACGTCATCCGCGGCACCGGGACGCTGACCTCGTGGCCGATCAGCCGCCACAGCGCGACGAGCACCTCCTCCGCCAGCGCGATCACGTCGTCCTGGTCGACGAAGCTCATCTCGACGTCGAGCTGGGTGAACTCCGGCTGCCGGTCGGCGCGGAAGTCCTCGTCGCGGTAGCAGCGAGCGATCTGGAAGTAGCGCTCCAGGCCCCCGACCATCAGCAGCTGCTTGAACAGCTGCGGGCTCTGCGGCAGCGCGTACCACGAACCGGGTCGCAGGCGCGCGGGTACGAGGAAGTCACGGGCGCCCTCGGGCGTGGAACGGGTGAGCGTCGGCGTCTCGACCTCGACGAACCCGTGCTCGTACATGACGGTGCGGGCGGCGCGGTTGGCCTCGCTGCGCAGCCGGAGGGCGGCGGCGGGACCGGGGCGGCGCAGGTCGAGGTAGCGGTGGGCGAGCCGCACCCCCTCCCCCACCTCGATGTGCTCGTCGAGCTGGAACGGCAGCGGTGCCGACGCCGACAGCACCTCCACCCGGGTCGCCACCACCTCGACGTCGCCGGAGGCCAGTGCGGGGTTGGCGTTGCCCTCCGGACGGTGTCGCACCTCACCGGCTACGAGCAGGCAGTACTCGGCCCGCAACGGGCGTGCCACCTCCTCGTCACGAACCACGACCTGCGCCACCCCGCTGGCGTCGCGCAGGTCGAGGAAGGCGACGCCACCGTGGTCGCGGCGGCGGGCCACCCACCCGGTCAGAGCCACGTTCTGACCGATGTGCTCGGTGCGCAGGTCGCCGGCCCGGTGGGTGCGCATCACGGTCGGTGCTCCTCCGTGGAGGGGGGCGGGAAGGACGGGCCGACGAGGCGGGGACGCAGGTCGAGCGCCGGTGGCGACCACGAGCCGGGGTCCGCGTCGGCCTGGTCACCGGTGCGGATGTCCTTGACCTGGTGGCCGGCGGCCGTGGCGCCCTGCTCACCGCTGGGCGGGAACCAGACGTACGGGATACCGCGCCGCTCGGCGTGCCGGATCTGCCGGCCGAGCTTCGCCGCGCTCGGGGCGACCTCGGTGGGCACCCCACGGGCCCGCAGCGCCCCGGCGACGGCCTCGCTGGCGGACCGGGACTCCTCGTCCACGACCGCTACCAGCACGGCAGAGGGCACCGACCGGTCCGCTCGCAGGTCGCCGCGCGCAAACAGGGGTACGAGCGTGCGGCTCACACCGAACGACAGTCCGACACCGGGGTAGCTGGCCCGCCCGTCGCTGGCCAGGGCGTCGTAGCGCCCACCGGAGCAGATCGACCCCAGGTGCTCATAGCCGCTCATGCGGGTCTCGAACACAGTGCCGGTGTAGTAGTCCAGGCCGCGCGCGATGCGCAGGTCGGCCTCGACGGTGACGCGGGCGGAGGTGAGGCCGGCGCAGCCCGCGACGACCGCTGCGAGCTCGGCCACCCCGGTGTCGAACAGCTCCGAGCCGGCTCCGTAGCGGCGGGCCAGGGCCAGCGCCTGGTCGGCGAACGAGGCGTCGGCGCTGCGGACCTGCGCCAGCGCCAGGCAGGCTTGCGCCTGCTCGTCGCTCAGCCCGGCCTCGTCGCGCAGCAGCCCACGGACCTGCTCAGGCGACTGCTTGTCCAGCTTGTCGACCGCGCGCATGACCGCCGCGGTGTCCGTCGCGCCGAGACCCTCGCAGAAGCCCTGGATCAGCTTGCGGTTGCTGACCTGGAGCCGGACGGGCGGCAGCGGAAGGCCGACCAGGGCCTGCGTCATCACCTGGGCCACCTCGACGTCGGCCGAGAACGGCAGGGCGTCGAGCCCGACGATGTCGATGTCTGCCTGGGTGAACTCGCGAAACCTGCCCTCCTGCGGTCGCTCGCCGCGCCACGCCTTCTGCACCTGGTAGCGCCGGAACGGGAACTCCAGGTGTCCGGCGTTCTCCAGGACATATCGGGCGAAGGGGACGGTGAGGTCGAAGTGGAGGCCGAGCCCGGAGTCGGCTGAGCCCTCGTCGGCGTGCAGCCGGCGCAGGACGTACACCTCTTTGTCGATCTCCCCCTTGCGGGTCAACCGCTCGAGGGGCTCGACCGCCCGGGTCTCGACCGAAGCGAAGCCGTGCAGCTCGAAGACCCGGCGAATCGAGTCCAGGACGGCCTGTTCGGCGAGCCGCTGGGCGGGCAGCAGCTCGGGAAACCCCGACAGTGGGGTGGGTCGGCTCATGGCGGGGCTACGACCCGTGGCCGGGGACCGGACCGGTGGTCACGGAGCCCCCGAGACCGACGAGATACGGATTGGTCGCCCGCTCGTCGCCGATCGTCGTCTGCGGACCGTGTCCGGGCAGCACCACGAGGCGGTCGTCGAGCGGCAGCACCTTGGTCGCGAGGGTGCGCAGCATCGTCGGGTGGTCGCCGCCGGGCAGGTCGGTGCGGCCGATGGACCCGGCGAAGAGCAGGTCCCCGGCGAACAGCACCCCCGACACGTCCTCGTCCGGACCCGACCAGGGAGTTCGGAACGTCACCGAGCCTCGGGTGTGCCCGGGGGTGTGGTCGACGGTGAGCCGCAGCCCGGCGAGCTCGAGGTCGAGACCGTCGCAGAGCGGTCGTACGTCGTGGGGCTCGGTGAACTCATGAGTTCCTCCGAGCAGCATGCGGGCCGACTCGCGCGACATCCCGGCCAGCGGGTCGGTGAGCAGGTGGCGGTCCTCGGGGTGGATCCACGCGACGGCGTCGTAGGCGCCAGCGACCGGCGTGACGCTCCACATGTGGTCGATGTGGCCGTGAGTGAGCAGGACACTCACCGGCTTGAGCCGGTGCTCACGCACCACCTCCGCGACTCCGGGCGCGGCGTCCTTGCCGGGATCCACCACGACGCACTCGGCACCGGGGCCGGTGGCCACCACGTAGCAGTTGGTGCCCCACGGGCCGGCGGGGAACCCGGCGATCAGCATGGGGCGAGCGCTCCTCGGGCAGGGACAGACGGGCGAGTCGCCCCAGGGTACGGTCGGGACCGTCGACGGGGCCATCGGGTTGTGCTGTGCTCCCTAGACTGGCTCGACCCGGGGCGCTCGCCGCCACCGGGGTCCACCGATCCTTCCTGGCTGCACTGGAGCAATCATGGCCCGCTCGCGCTACGCGGCGGTCGTGCAGTGAGCACTCCCGGTGAGCAGACCGACCAGGCCCCGGAGGCCGTCCCTGCGGTGCCGCGTCCGGCCGGGCCGCGACCCGGACCAGGACCGCGACCCGGACCAGGACCGCGACCCGGACCAGGACCGCGACCCGGACCAGTGCCGCCGCCGGGCGGTGGGACGGCGTCGGCTCCCGCGGCGCCACCCGCGGCGAGTGCCCCGGCAGCCGACTCCGCGGCTGCGCCGAGCGCCTCATGGGGCCGCGTCGACGAGTCCGGCACCGTCTTCGTACGCGCCCGCGACGGCGCCGAACGCGCGGTGGGGCAGTGGCCCGACGCCGACTCCGCCGAGGCACTGCAGTTCTACACCCGCCGCTTCGACGGCTTGGAGGCCGAGGTGGCCCTGCTGGAGCGGCGAGCCACCGCAGCCGCGACCGGCCCGGAGGAGATGCGCGCCGCAGCGGAGCGGTTGCGCGCCTCGATCCAAGACGCCCAGGCCGTCGGGGACCTCGCCGGCCTGCTGGAGCGGCTCGCCGCGTTGGCACCGGTGCTCGAGCAGCAACGGGAGGCCCGACGGGCCGAACGGGCCAGGCGTACGGCACAGGCATGCCTGGCCAAGGAGCAGCTCGTGGCGGCTGCCGAGCAGGTGGCCCAGGGTGCGGACTGGCGCGCCGGCAGCGACCGGCTCGCCGCCCTCCTCGCGGAGTGGAAGGCGCTGCCCCGGCTCGACAACCGCACCGACGAGGCGTTGTGGCGCCGGTACTCCACGGCTCGCAGCGCCTTCGGCAAGCGGCGCAAGCAGCACTACGCCGCCCAGGACGAGCAGCGGGCCAAGGCACAGGCGGTCAAGGAGCGGTTGGCGGGTGCCGCGGAGTCACTGGCCACCTCCACCGATTGGGTGGCCACCGGCCGGGCGTTCCGTGACCTGATGCAGGAGTGGAAGGCTGCCGGTCCGGCGCCGCGTACGGTGGACGACGCCCTGTGGCGGCGTTTTCGCACGGCGCAGGACCAGTTCTTCACCGCCCGCGACGAGGTCAACGCCGCCACCGACGCCGAGCAGATGGCCAACGCGGAAGCCAAGCGCGAGATCCTGGCGCTGGCCGAGGCACTCCTGCCGATCGACGACCCGGCTGCGGCGCGGACGGCCCTGCGACCGCTGGCCGACCGCTGGGAGGCCGCGGGGCGGGTGCCGCGGGACCAGGTGCAATCGCTCGAACGGCGCATGCAGGCGGTTGAGGCGGCCATCGAGGCGGCCGAGACCGAGCGGTGGCGGCGCAGCGACCCGGAGGCTGCGGCCCGCGCCGCGGACATGGTGGCGCAGCTCGACGCGGGCCTCGCGCGGCTCGCCACCGACCGCGACGCGGCCCGGCAGCGCGGCGACGTGCGCGCGGCCGCCGACCTCGAGGAGCAGATCCACGCGCGGCAGGGGTGGCTGGATCAGGCGCGTCGCGCCCTCACCGACTTCGGCGGGTGAGTGGACCGGTGGCCGCCTCGGGCGCCGAGCACCCAGCCCACCTGCCGGTGTTCCCGCTCGGCACCGTGCTGTATCCGGGTCTCGGACTGCCGCTGCTGATCTTCGAGGACCGCTACCGCGCCATGATGCGCGACCTGCTGCGGATGCCGCAGGAGCAGCGCCGCTTCGGGATCGTCGCGATCCGGGAGGGCTACGAGGTGGCGGTCGCGGGCGTCCCCGGGCGCCAGTCCTCGTACCGGATCGGGTGCGAGGCAGCGCTGGTCAGTGCTCGACGGCATCCCGATGGACGCTTTGACGTGGAGACGGTCGGAGAACGCAGGTTCCGCGTGCAGGATGTCCACACCGGCGGCGAGTACGTCACCGCCGACGTCGTGCTGCTCGGTGAACCGGTCGGCGACGGCGCCGCGGCGGCGGCCGAGCGCGCCCTGGCGGCGTTCGATTCCTATCGGCACCTGCTCTCGCGGCACCGAGGCGGGGACGTCATGACCGGGGAGCTCCCCAGCGAGCCACTCGCGCTGTCCTACACGCTCGCGGCCGCGATCCCGCTCACCCTCGCCGACCGGCAGGCGCTGCTCGAGGTGCCCGACGCGCGCAGCCGGCTGGCGCGGTTGGCCGACCTGATCGCGGCCGAGATGCTGGCCCTGCGTGCCGTGCCGAGCCTGCCCGCCACCGAGGTGGCCCGCAGCGCGTGGTCACCCAACTAGCCGTCAACTAGCCGATGCCTTCCGCTCCGGCCGCCACCCCGGCGACGGTGGTGCTCACCGGCCTGGGCGTGTCGTTCACGGCGCACTCCTACGAGCACGACCCGCGGGCGCCGTCGTACGGCCGGGAGGCCGCCGACCTGCTCGCACCGGGTCTCGGAATCGCCGCCGTGCGGGTGCTCAAGACCTTGGTAGCGCGGGTCGACGAACGCCTGGTGGTCGCCGTCGTCCCGGTCACCGGGCCGCTGGACCTCAAGGCGCTGGCCGTCGCGGCCGGCGGCAAGCGGGCCCGGCTGGCCGGACCGCGCGAGGCCGAGCGGGTGACCGGGTACGTCGTCGGCGGCATCTCGCCGCTGGGACAGCGCCGGACGCTGCCGACGTACGTGGACGCCTCCGTCCTGGAGCACCCGACCGTGCTGGTCTCCGGCGGCCGCCGCGGGCTGGACGTCGAACTGGCGCCTGAGGCCCTCGTGCGGGTGACCGACGCCGTGACCGCGCCGCTCAGCCGCCCCTGACGCCGCACCAGTTGACTCCACGATGACTGGTAGCGGGCGGGCGGGACCTCAGTCGTCGAAGGTGAGCCGGACGATCGCCTGGGAGTAGCCGTCCTCGGCGGTGACGTTGACACCGAACGCGCGGACGGGTTCGAAGTAGTCGATGAACGCGGTGTCGCTACCGTCCTCCTCGGCGAACTGCCTAGCGATGGTCGCCACCTGGTCGAGATCGACGTAGAAGATCCCGACGGTGTCACCGGTGTCCCCCACCGCCCCGTCGAAGGCGTCGCTGTCGCCGAGGCCACCCTCGGTCATCTTGGCCGCGTAGGCGTCGTTGGTCGCCACCACGACGCCGCCGTCGGCCTCCGCGGTGGCGAGCTGAACGGGCGCCCCCTGCGCGTCCAGAGCGGTCTGGATGCGAGTGACCACGTCCTGGATGGCCTCGGAGTCACCGCTGAACCGCATCCCGGCGTTGATCGCCTCCGGGTTGAATCCCGTCGAGGCGAGGGACGGGTCGATCCCCTCGGAGTCGACCGCAACGGTCAGGTTGTCGCCGAGCAGGGTGGCGGCGTCCTCAGGCAGAGCCAGCCCGGTCTCCTGCTCGAACGCGGTCACCTGCTGGTCGAAGGCACCGGGGTCCATCCCGTCGAAGGTGTCTCGCAGCCTCTCCCACTGGCCCGGCATCGCGTCCCCGAGTCCGGACAGTGAGAGCGCGGCGAGCGTCGTGTCGGGCAGGTCGTCGACCGTCGAATCCCCGTTGTCGACGACCTGCTCGCCGGTGCTCAGCACCGCCAGCTCGATGTTGTCGCTGCCGGCTCGGAAGGTGCCGTAGACCGACGTCGTCTCGGCCAGGCTCAGCCCGGCCATGTCCAGCTCGCTGGTGTCGGCGCCGGACTGCTCGGCGGCGTCGACGATCGCGGGAACGTCGACCCAGAACGACGCCAAACCGGGGTCACCCATGCGGTCCATGTCCTCGCTGAACTGCTCGGTGTCGGCCAGCGACGTCGACTCGCCGCCCTTCACGACGGCGTCGGCGATCTGTTGGGTCTCGGCGATCACCACGTAGTCGCCGGTGAAGGCGAAGGCGCCCGTGGAGTCGCTTCCCGTGGAGTCGCTGGAGTCGCTGCCCGTGGAGACGCAGGCCGCCAGTTTGGCGAGACCGTCCTCGGCGGCCGAGGCGTCGGTGACCTGCAGGACTGCCACGGCGTCGGGCTCCCCGCCGTCGGCACCTGGCACCCCGGCGAGCGCGGCGCGGTCGCCGAGCCAGGGCTCGATGTCGGCGACGTAGTCAACGTCACACTCCGCATCGGCCAGGACGGCTTCGGCGATCGTTTGGCGCACGTCCTCCTTGTCGCTGCTGATACCGGTCTTCTCCTCGAAGTTGGGGAATCGGCGCAGCAGGCGCACGAAGTCGACCTTCTGGCTGGCTGACGGGTCGAGGTCGACGCGGGCGTACGCAAGTGTGGAGTCGGGGAGCACGTCAGCGGGCTGGTCCCCGCCACCGGAGAGCTGGGTCGCCGCCCAGATGCCACCGCCGACCAGGACGACGGCCGCCGCGGCGGAGCCACCCGCGACCAGGGCCGAGACCGCTCCGCGGTCGGCTCGGCGGCGACGTCGGGGCCGAACGGTACGAGTGGTGTGCTCCTGGGTCATGGTGTTCCTCCCCGTCGATGTCGTCCGGGCTCAGCGCCCCGACCCTACGGCGTGCGCACCGCCGCGGCCGGAGCCTAGCGCCGGATGGTGTCAGTGCGGTCGCGATGTGGCAACGTGGCGGACAAAGGTCTTGGGTACGGCGTGTGGCGACCGGAGAGCGCAAGGGCAACCAACAGGCCGACGAGCGCCGCCACCGGCCACACCAGGAGCACCCCCCGCGCTGCGACGTCGAGCTGGATCGGCACGACGGCACCGACGGGGGCGCCGGTGACGCTCTGCGAGGGGTCGGGCGGACCGAGCCAACGCCCGACCGCGTAGCTGAGGAACGCGGCCCCCAGCGAACCGATCACCAGCGCGACGGCGATCACCCACCCGTACTGGGGGAGGCGCAAGCCTGTCAGCACACCAAGCAGCAGGCCGAACGCCAGCGCCAGGCCTGCGTAGAGCACCTCGACGCCGAACTGCGCTCCGGCCGCGGTCTCCCCCATCGAGGCGCCGTCGGCGTTGACGGTGTAACCGGGCGGTTCGGCGAGCAGGGCCCAGAGCACACCTGCGACGATCCCGGCCAGCAGCAGGGTGCCGACGACCAGCAGCGACCGGCGCACCACTCCGGACCGCTCGAACGAGGGCTCGGCGTCACCGCGCGCCACGTCCAGCGCCTGCGCCCACGACAGGTGCGCCGGGGCGACCGCGGCATTGGGGTGGCCGGCATGGGCGGCGGTGCTGTTGCTCGGCACGTCGGGGGGCACGTCGCCGGATCTTACGTCGGCGCCCATCAGACTCCTGCGTCAGCGGGTCAGACAGCCGGGGCCGAGCAGCGCCTTGAGATCGGCCATCAGCGAGGGCCCGGGGGTGACCCGGAGCCGCTCGTCGAGCCGCATGACGGTCGTGCTCGCATGCGTCGACAGGCGCAGGTGTACGTCGGTGACACCGGGGTGGGTGGCCAGGACGTCCTTGAGCTGGTCGACGGTGGGCGAGGTGCACCGGGCCGCGGACAGCGTGATCACGACGGGGCCGGCCGGGGAGGCGCCGAGGTCGGGCACCGTCACCTCGAGGGCAGCGATCTCTGGGACGTCGTCGTCCTTGCGGCGCAACCGGCCCTTGACGACGAGGACGGCGTCCGGCATGAGCAGCGTCGCCACGAGCTGGTAGGTGGACGGGAAGAGCATGACGTCGACCGCCCCCTCGAGGTCCTCCAGGGTGAGGATCGCCCACGTGTCGCCCTTCTTGGTGGTCTTGCGTTGTACGCCGGTGACGATGCCGCCGACGCAGACGGTGCTCCCGTCGGCACGGTCCTCGTCAGTCAGCAGGGTGCCGATGGTGCAGTCGCTGGCGGCGGCGAGCACGTGCTCGATGCCGAGCAACGGGTGGTCCGAGACGTACAGGCCGAGCATCTCCCGTTCGTAGCCGAGCAGCGTCTGCTTGTCCCACTCCGCCACCTGCGGCACGACCACGGTCATGCCGGCAAGACCGGCGCCGTCCAGGCCCCCGAACAGAGAGTCCTGCCCCATCGCCTCGTTGCGCTTGACGTCGACGTACTGGTCGACGGCCTCCTCGTGCACCGCCACCAGTGCGCGGCGCCGGTGACCGAGGGAGTCGAAGGCCCCGGCCTTGGCCAGCGACTCCACCACCCGCTTGTTGCACACCAGCGCCGGTACCTTGTCCAGGAAGTCGACGAAATCTGTGAACCTCCCCCGCTGCGTGCGCGCGGCGACGATCGCGTCGACGACGTTGCCGCCCACGTTGCGCACGGCCGAGAGGCCGAACCGGATGTCGGAGCCGGCGGAGGTGAACGTCGAGTCGGACTCGTTGACGTCGGGCGGCAGCACCGAGATACCCATGCGCCGGCACTCGTTGAGGTAGATCGCCGACTTGTCCTTGTCGCCCTTGACGCTGGTCAGCAGCGCCGCCATGTACTCGCAGCGGTAGTTGGCCTTGAGGTACGCCGTCCAGTACGACACCAGGCCGTACGCCGCGGAGTGCGCCTTGTTGAAGGCGTAGTCGGAGAACGGGACCAGCACGTTCCACAGTGTGTTGATGGCGTGCTGGGAGAAGCCGCGCTCCTGCATGCCGGCGGTGAAGCGGACGAGCTCGGCGTCGAGCACCTCCCGCTTCTTCTTGCCCATGGCCTTGCGCAGCAGGTCGGCCTGGCCGACGGAGTACCCGGCCAGCTGCTGGGCGATCGCGATGACCTGCTCCTGGTAGACCAGCAGGCCGTACGTCTCGCTCAGGATCTCGGCCAACGGCTCGGCGAGCTCGGGGTGCAGCGGCTCGATCGGTTCGCGGCCGGTCTTGCGGTTGGCGTACTTGGTGTGCGCGTTGGCCCCCATCGGACCGGGGCGGTACAACGCGCCGACGGCCGAGATGTCGGCGAAGGTGTCGGGGCGCATCGAGCGCAGCAACGCCCGCATCGGACCCCCGTCGAGCTGGAAGACCCCGAGGGTGTCGCCGCGGCTGAGCAGCGCGTAGGTCTCCGGGTCGTCGAGGCTGAGGTCCTCGAGCACGACGGTCTCGCCACGGTTCGCCTTGATGTTGACCAGGGCGTCGTCGAGGACCGTGAGGTTGCGCAGCCCCAGGAAGTCCATCTTGATCAGGCCGAGCTTCTCGCAGGCGGGGTAGTCGAACTGCGTGATGACCGCGCCGTCCTGCTCGCGGCGCATGATCGGGATGACGTCGATCAGTGGCTCGCTGGACATGATCACCCCGGCCGCGTGCACCCCCCACTGCCGTTTGAGCCCCTCGAGCCCCTGTGCGGTGTCGACGACCCGCTTGACGTCGGCGTCGGCGTCGTACAGAGCCCGGAACTCCCCGCCCTCTCCGTAGCGCTTGTGCCCGGAGTCGAAGATCTCGGCCAGCGGGACGTCCTTGCCCATCACCGCCGGGGGCATCACCTTGGTGATGCGCTCACCCATCGCGAACGGGTAGCCCAGTACCCGGGAGGAGTCCTTGACCGCCTGCTTGGCCTTGATCGTGCCGTACGTGACGATCTGGGCGACCCGGTCCTCGCCGTACTTGTCACTGACGTAGCGGATCACCTCGCCGCGGCGGCGCTCGTCGAAGTCGATGTCGAAGTCGGGCATCGAGACGCGCTCGGGGTTGAGGAACCGCTCGAAGATCAGGCCGTGCTCGAGGGGGTCGAGGTCGGTGATGCGCATCGCGTACGCCGCGATGGACCCCGGACCGGAGCCGCGGCCGGGGCCGACCCGGATGCCGTGGTGCTTGGCCCAGTTGATGAAGTCGGCGACCACGAGGAAGTAGCCGGGGAACCCCATCTGGGTGATCACCGCGGTCTCGTAGTCGGCCCGCGCACGGACCGCGTCGGGGACACCGGCCGGGTAGCGGTCGTGCAGACCCCGCTCGACCTCCTTGACGAACCAGGACTGCTCGTTCTCGCCGTCCGGCACGTTGAACCGGGGCATGTAGTTGGCGTCCTCGGCAAATTCCACGTCGCACCGCTCGGCGATGGCGAGCGTGTTGTCGCAGGCCTCGCCCAGGCCGTACCGGTGCTGCCACAGGTCCCGCATCTGCGCCGGCGACTTGAGGTAGTAGTCGTGGCCGTCGAGCTTGAACCGCTTCGGGTCGGCCATGGTCTTGCCGGACTGCACGCACAGCAGCACCTCGTGCGCGTCGGCGTCGGCGGCGTCGGTGTAGTGCAGGTCGTTGGTGGCGACCATCGGCAGGTCGAGGTCCTTGGCCAGCCGCAGCAGCCCCTCGCGCACCCGGGTCTCGATGGCCAGGCCGTGGTCCATCAGCTCGAGGTAGAAGTTGCCGGGCCCGAAGATGTCACGCAGCTCGGCGGCGCTGGCTCGGGCCTTGGCATAGTCCCCGATCCGCAGCCAGGTCTGGACCTCCCCCGACGGACATCCGGTGGTGGCGATCAACCCCTGCGCGTATTCGTTGAGCAGCTCGCGGTCTGCGCGCGGCTTGTAGAAGAAACCCTCCAGGCTGGATCGGGAGGAGAGCCGGAACAGGTTGTGCATGCCCTGGGTCGACTCGGCCAGCAGGGTCAGGTGGGTGTACGCGCCGCCACCGGAGACGTCATCGTCGCCGCCGGCGTTCCAGCGCACCCGCTTGCGCTCGGTGCGGTGCGTGCCCGGGGTGAGGTACGCCTCCATGCCGATGATCGGCTTGACCCCGGCGGCACGGGCCTTGGCGTAGAAGTCGTAGGCGCCGAAGACGTTGCCGTGGTCGGTCATCGCCAGCGCCGGCATGCCCAGCTCGGCCGTGCGGTCGAACAACTTGGTCAGGCGCGCTGCGCCGTCGAGCATGGAGTACTCGGTGTGGACGTGCAGGTGCACGAACGAGTCGCTCGACATCGGCGCGGGGGGCTCCTTCTCGCTCGGCTCGTGCGGTGGTGTCGTTCGGCGGACCTCCAGCCCGCCTCGGGTGTGCTTTGCGGGCACGGCGAAGCGACCTGAGCGGGCCACCGAGGATCCCGCCCGGGACGGTGTCCGTCGCCAGGGAAGTGCGCGCCAGCGTACGCGACGGCCCGACCCTCACCGCACCGTGACACCCCGGTCCGACGAGTCTGTCCGGGCGAAGTCGCGGCGGTTGTGACGAGGTGCGGAGGCCGGCCTCACCGGACCGGTGGCGGGTCGGTCGATGGTGTGACGGAGGGTGGCTGCTGGAGCGATGACACCGGTCGGTGACCGCGCTGTCTGGTGGCTTTTCGCGGGTCGGACAGCGGCGGATTCCCGTTTTGCGACCACGTAGCGCACAGGGAGCCGAGCGCGGTCCGCCGCGCCGGCTCGGGGGCTCGCGGGCTCGGGGGCGACGGGGCTCGGGGCGACCGTGACCCCCGTGACTGGAACGGCGCTGGTGCCTGGACCGCTGTCACGCTGCGCTGGCTTCCGCCTCCACCCCACAAGGTGAGGATCGTGCCGCTGGCGTTCCGCCCAGCAGCCCAAGGTGCGTCGACGGCGGTGACGAGCGCACCCGTCGCCGGGTTCACGTGGGCTCAGGCGGTGCGCGCCGGCAGGGTCACCGGCTTCCAGGCCGGACGACGTGCCTCGTAAGCGGTGATGTCGGCCTCGTGCGCGAGCGTGCTGCCGATGTCGTCGAGGCCCTCGAGAAGTCGCCAGCGGGTGTGGTCGTCGACGTCGAAGGAGTCCTGTACGCGCCCAGGCCCGTCACCTGCTGCGATCGTGCGCTCCAGCAGGTCGACGGTCACCCGCGTGAGCGGCTCACGATCCAGCAGGTCCCACAGCGCCGCCACCACCGTGGCGTCCACCTCGGCGGCGAGCAGTCCGGACTTGCCGGCGTTGCCGCGGAAGATGTCACCGAACCGCGGTGAGACGACGGCCCGGAAGCCGTAGTCCTGCAGCGCCCACACGGCGTGTTCGCGCGAGGACCCGGTGCCGAAGTCGGGACCGGCCACCAGGATGCTCGCGCCTGCGCTCTGCGGCAGGTTGAGCACGAAGTCGGGGTCGCCTCGCCACGTCGCGAACAGCCCGTCGTCGAACCCGGTGCGGGTGACTCGCTTGAGGTACTCAGCGGGGATGATCTGGTCGGTGTCCACGTTGCTGCGGCGCAGCGCGGCCGCGGTGCCGGTGTGGGTGGTGAAGGCTTCCATCAGCGCGCTCCTCAGGACGGTACGAGCAGGTCGGCCGGTGGCGGCAGGTCGGCCGGTGTGCCCAGGTGGCCCAGCACCGCGGTGGACGCGGCCACCTGGGGGGAGACGAGGTGCGTACGCCCGCCCTGGCCCTGCCGGCCCTCGAAGTTGCGGTTGGAGGTCGACGCACTGCGCTCACCCGGTGCCAGCTGGTCGGGGTTCATGCCCAAGCACATCGAGCAGCCGGCTCCGCGCCACTGCGCGCCCGACTCCTTCAACACCACGTCGAGCCCCTCTGCCTCGGCCTGCAGGCGTACGCGGGTCGAGCCGGGCACGACCAGCATGCGGGTGCCGGCCGCGACCCGGCGGCCCTGCAGGACCGCAGCCGCGGTGCGCAGGTCCTCGATCCGGCCGTTAGTGCACGAGCCGACGAACACGGTGTCGACCGTGATGTCGCGCATCGCGGTGCCGGGCTCGAGCCCCATATAGGCCAGCGCTCGCTCGGCCGCCCTGCGTTCGTCGTCAGCGAAGTCCTCAGGCGACGGCACGCTGGCGCCGAGCGGCACCCCCTGGCCCGGATTGGTCCCCCAGGTGACGAACGGGGTCATCGCCGACGCGTCGAGCACCACCTCGCGGTCGAATTCGGCGTCGTCGTCGCTGGCCAGCGTCCGCCAGTGCGCGACTGAGGCGTCCCAGTCCGCGCTCTGCGGGGCGTGCGGGCGGTCGCGCAGGTAGCCGAACGTGGTGTCGTCCGGGGCGATCAGGCCGGCCTTGGCGCCCCACTCGATCGACATGTTGCACAGCGTCAGGCGGGCTTCCATCGACAGCGCACGGATCGCTTCGCCTCGGTACTCCACCACGTAGCCCTGGCCGGCGCCGGTGCCCACCTGGGCGATGAGAGTCAGCGCCAGATCCTTTGCCGAGACCCCGTCGGGCAGCGTGCCGTCGACGGTGACGGCCATCGTGCGGGGTCTGGTCTGCGGGAGGGTCTGCGTCGCGAGCACGTGCTCGACCTCGCTGGTGCCGATGCCGAACGCGAGCGCCCCGAAGGCGCCGTGGGTCGAGGTGTGCGAGTCACCGCAGACGACGGTCATGCCGGGCTGGGTGAGGCCGAGCTGCGGGCCGATGACGTGCACGATGCCCTGGTCGGCGTCGCCGAGGGAGTGCAGGCGTACGCCGAACTCCGCACAGTTGCGCCGCAGCGTCTCCACCTGGGTGCGGGACACCGGGTCGGCGATCGGCTTGCCCACGTCGAAGGTGGGGACGTTGTGGTCCTCGGTGGCCAGCGTGAGGTCGGTCCGGCGGACGGGTCGCCCCGCGAGCCGCAGGCCGTCGAACGCCTGCGGGCTGGTCACCTCGTGGACGAGGTGCAGGTCGATGTAGAGCAGGTCTGGCTCACCCTCGCCGGCTCGTACGACGTGCTCTTCCCAAACCTTCTGCGCCAGAGTCCTGCCCACGAGGGCCTCCTCGGTCGTACGCTGAGCCGTCGCACGCGGAACGCTCGTTTTGCGTTGCGGTCCAGCATGCGAGACGGGAATATCAGGTCATGGACAACTCTAGCGGAGTCGGCGTGCTCGACAAGGCCGCCGTCGTGCTCGCGGCCCTGGAGTCCGGACCCGCGACGCTGGCCGCCCTGGTGGCCGCCACCGGCCTCGCCCGCCCGACCGCGCACCGGCTTGCCGTCGCCCTCGAGCACCACCGCCTGGTGGCACGGGACCTGCAGGGTCGCTTCGTCCTCGGACCGCGGCTCGGCGAGCTGGCCGCTGCGGCCGGTGAGGACCGACTCCTGGCCGCCGCCGGTCCGGTCCTGGCCCGGCTGCGCGACATCACCGGCGAGTCCGCCCAGCTGTTTCGTCGGCAGGGCGAGCACCGGGTCTGCGTCGCCGGCGTCGAGCGGCCGACTGGCCTGCGCGACACCGTACCGGTCGGCAGCCAGCTCACGATGGCGGCGGGTTCAGCCGCCCAGGTGCTGCTGGCGTGGGAGGAGCCGGAGCGCATGCACCGCGGCCTGCAGCAGGCCGCCTTCTCCGCCGCTGCCCTTGCCGCGGTGCGCCGTTGCGGTTGGGCTCAGAGCATCGGCGAGCGGGAGGCGGGCGTGGCCTCCGTGTCGGCCCCCGTGCGCTCTCCCTCGGGCAAGGTCGTAGCCGCCGTGTCGGTGTCTGGACCATTGGAGCGCCTGTCGCGACAACCCGGCCGAATGCACGCGCCGGCGGTCATGGCCGCGGGTGAGCGGCTCGGCCAGTCCCTGCGCCGTACGGGCGACTGAGCCGGCGTACCACGACGACCACATTCTGCTGCTACCACGTTGACGTGGTGACGTGCTGCTCAGCCCGGCTTCGAAGCCGGGCTGAGCAACGCTCAACCGGGCGAAGTGCCGCACGCATGGCAACCGCACCGGCGGCCGCCGCACGCATGGCAACCGCACCGGCGGCCGCCGCACGCCGTCCGACGTGACCCGGTGCGGGTTTCCCGCTCCGCAAGGACACCTGCATTCACGCCAGACGCATTCCAGCAGCAGCGAGCCGCCAGCCAGGGGTGGCCCCGCAGCGAGCTGCCAGCCGGGGGTGGCCCCGCATCGAGCCGCCAGCCGGGGGTGGCCCCGCATCGAGCCGCCAGCCGGGGGTGGCCCCGCATCGAGTGGTGCCAGCCGGGGAGTTACAGGCTCGATATCGGCCGGCCTGGCACCACTGGGTGTGTGGGAACCCCGGTCTGGCACCACTCGGGCGCGGGGACGCCCGGGGTGCGGGTCAGATCCGGGCGTCAGCGGCGCCCGAGCGAGCGCCTCCTCGGGTACGCCGGCGATGCGATGCAGCCGCACCGATACGCCACCGAGTCACCGCCCAGCCGCGGCGACGCGACCAGTCTCCCGCTCGCGAAGGCACGCGCACCCACACCAGACGCACGCAGAACTGCAGCCAGGACGGACCGCACTCAGAGCAGGCCGGGCGACTCCAGCGCGAGCAGCACCTGTTTGCGCTCCACCCCGCCGGCGTACCCAGTGAGCGTCCCGTCGGCGCCGACGACGCGGTGACACGGCAGCACCACGGGCACCGGGTTGCGGCCGTTCGCCGCTCCGACGGCGCGCGAGGCGCCCGGCGGCAGCCCGAGAGCGGCGGCCACCTGCCCGTACGAGCGGGTCTGCCCGTACGGGATGTCGGAGAGCGCCAGCCACACGCGCCGCGAGAAGTCGCTGCCGCGGGGAGCGAGCGGCAGGTCGAAGTCCCGGCGCGCGCCAGCGAAGTACTCCCCCAGCTGGCCACGAGCCGCGACCAGCACCGGGTGGTCGTCGTCGCGTACGTCCGGCTGGTCGAGCCACGGCTCGAAGTCGATCGCGGTCAACGCTGACCCGTCGGTACGCAGGCGCAGTGGACCCACCGGGGAGTTCATCGTGCTCCACCGCGCAGCCGCCGGTGCCGGTTGAGCCGTCTGGCGGTCATTCATCGCAACCTCCGTTGATCCGACTGGTGGCGCAGGTAGGCGCCCCACAGGTGCATCACCGCGTACGAGCGCCACGGCGCCCAGGCGGCGGACCGCTGCCGCAGTGCGGTGTGTCCAGCGGCGAGGCCGAGGCTGCGGGCCGCCGCCCGGACTGCCAGGTCGGTCTCCAGCAGTACGTCGGGGTCGCGCAGAGCCCGCATGGCGACGTAGTCGGCCGTCCACGGCCCGATCCCCGGCAGGGCCAGCAGGCCGGCGCGGGCAGCGGCCCGGTCGGCCCCGACGTCGAGGCGGACCCTCCCCTCGGCGACCGCGGCCGCAAGACCGACCAGGGCACGGCCACGAGCCCGCGGCACGCCCAGGGTCTCGGGGTCCGCTCCTGCGAGGGCGTCAGCACTCGGAAAAACCCGCCAGCCGTCGTGACCCGGGACCGGGGCACCCAACCGTGCGGTCAGCCGGGCGGTGGCCGCAGCAGCCGACCGCATCGACACCTGCTGGCCCAGTACCGTGCGCACGGCGGTCTCAAACCCGTCGGCGACACCGGGAACTCGCAGACCGGGCCGCTCGAGCACCAGGGGTTCGAGCACCGGGTCGGCCACCAACACGTCGCGGACCGCCACCGGGTCGCCGTCGAGGTCGCCGAGCGCACGGCAGCGCGCCACCGCTGCCGTCAGGTCGCGCAGGTCCCCCAGGTGCAGGTCGCAGGCCACGTACGGGCGCCCGCCGGCGTGCGGGCGCAACCGCGCGAGACCAGGCCCGTGCGGCAGATCCAGCACCCGCGCCAGCTCACCGCGCTCCGACGACACCTGCTCCAGCCCGGGCGCCGCGTGCCCGGCCCAGAACGAGATCAGCGCCTCGGCGTCGAACGGCGCCCGGGCAGCCAGTCGCAGGGACAACCGGCCCGGCGCCACCGGCCCCGCAGCCGCACCCGGTGCCACCGACGCCGACCCGGCCGGCCCGCGCGCGGCCTGCCGCAGCGCCGTCGGGGTCGCTGCGTACACCTCCTGCACCGTGTCGTTGAACTGGCGGACCGAGCAGAACCCGGCCGCGAACGCGACGTCGGCCATGCCCAGCGTCGTCGACTCGACGAGCACCCGGGCCGTCTGCGCGCGGTGCGCCCGGGCCAGCGCCAGCGCCCCGGCACCCAGCTCCGCTACCAGCAACCGCTGCAGCTGCCGGCTGGAATAGCCCAGCCGCGCCGACAGGCCGGCGACGCCCTCCCGGTCGACCAGCCCGTCGCGGATCAGCCGGACGGCGCGCCCGACCACGTCGGCGCGCACGTCCCACTCCGGGCTGCCGGGCGATGCATCCGGCCGGCAACGCCGGCAGGCGCGGTAGCCGGCGCCGTGCGCGGCGGCCGCACTGGCGAAGAAGGACACGTTGCGGGGCCGAGGCGTCCGCGCGGGACAGGACGGTCGGCAGTAGATCCCGGTGGTCCGCACCGCGGTGACGAAGACCCCGTCGAAACGGGCGTCGCGGCTGTGCACGGCGCGGTAGCAGCGCTGCGTGTCGAGGGCCGTCGGGCTGGGTGCCATGCGCCCATCCTGACCCATCTCAGGGGACGACTCTGGCGGGAATCGGACGCGGCTGCCGTGGGTGCGAGCGACAACCGGGAGAGTACCCCCGACCGGATTCGAACCGGCGCTACCGCCTTGAGAGGGCGGCGTGCTAGGCCGCTACACAACGGGGGCTCGAGCGCGTCGGACTGTAGTCGACCGAAAGGAAGAGGGTCCAATCGGGTGCGCCTCGCCGCACCGCGCTGGCACTGGCAGCTGGGGTACTAGGACTCGAACCTAGACTAACGGAATCAGAATCCGTCGGGCTGCCAATTACCCCATACCCCATGGGGGCCGGGCGCAGCGGGCGCTCGGCCGGTCGCAGAGCGCAGCGGCGCTCGGCCGGTCGCAGACTTTACCCGACCGGACCGCCACGCCCGAGCCGAGGGTCGGGCGGTTCGAGCGTGCGTACCGGGACTTCACCACGGCAGCATTGCGCCGAACACACTCCTCCCGCACGGTGTCGCCGGTGCCGCGGTCGATGACCCGCCGCCACAGCTCGTTGCGCCGCAGGTAGGTGTCGCCCAGGCGCACGAACTCCTCGTCGCGGGCGTGCACCGAGTACGTGTGTGGTGGGGTGGCGTCCGCACGCAGCTCGCCGCGCAGGTGCCGCTCACCCACCCGGGCGCGAAGCTGGAGGGTGAGGTCGGTGTCGTTGCGTGCGCACAGGTCGACGTAGTTGTAGACGATCGAGCAGCCGGTTCCCCACGGGACGACCCGGCCGTTGTCCGGGAAGGGGTCGAAGCTGTGCTCCGACCGTTCGGTGACGGTCAGCGGGCTGTGCAACACCATCCAGTGCAGCAGGTTGGCCAGCTGGCAGATACCGCCACCCACACCCGCCGACGCCTCCCCGTTGGACAGCCGCATGCCCTCCACGTGGCCGGCCCGCGAGGTGCAGCTGCCGACGACGCGGTTGAACGAGAAGGTCCGCCCCGGACGAAGCAGCAGGCCGTCGAGCCGACGGGAGGCCAGCTGCAGGTTGGTCACCTTGCGTGCTGCAGCCACATCTGCGACTCCCCGAGCTGCCGCAGCAGCAGCGAGCCGTGCTGGTGAACCCGTACCGGCAAGCCCTCGGTGCTGCGCGCGGTCACCCAGTCGGCTCGTGACCCGCGCCCATCGAACCCGGCGACGGCCCCGGTGCGCCCACACCGCCAACGGGTAGACCGCAGGGTGCCGCTGGCTGAACCTCGGCGGGCGGTGCAGCATCTCGTACTGCCGGGCGTCGTCCGGGTCGACCGGTGCGAGCTGTTGGTCGGTCATGGTGCCTCCCCCGGGCGCAGGATAGGGCCTGGGCGGCTCGGTGTCGTCAGTCGACGAGAACGGCTCCCAGCCGGGCCAGCGACCGCTCGCGGCCGAGGAGCTCGAGGGACTCGAACAGCGGCGGTGACACCTTGCGCCCGGTCACCGCCACCCGGACGGGTCCGAAGGCGTGCCGCGGCTTCAGCCCGAGACCCTCCACCAGGGCGTCGCGCAGCGCCTGCTCGATCACGGGTGTCTTCCAGCTGTCCACCGCGGACAAGGCGTCTCGGGCGGTACGCACGGTGGTCTGCCCGGCACCGGCCAGCACTCCAGCGCTGGCCTCGTCCACCGCGAACGCGGAGTCGTCGACGAACAGGAAGCCGAGCATCTCCCCGGCCTCCGCGAGCACCGTCAGTCGCTCCTGCACCAGCGGCGCCGCCGCCCGCACGAGGTCACGCTGCTCGTCGCTCACGTCCGCACCGAGCGGCGCGTCGGCCTGCAGGTACGGCACCAGGCGCTCCGCGAGGTCGTCGAGGTCCAGGCCGCGCAGGTGCACACCGTTGATCGCCTCGCACTTCTTGAGGTCGAACTGGGCCGGGTTGGGGTTGACCCGGGCGACGTCGAAGGCCTCGGCCATCTCCGCCAGCGAGAACACCTCGCGGTCGCCGCCGATCGACCAGCCGAGCAGGGCGAGGTAGTTCAGCAGTCCCTCGGGCAGGAACCCCCGCTCGCGGTAGGAGAGGAGCCCGCCGCCAGGGTCGCGCTTGGAGAGCTTGCGATTGCCCGCTCCCATCACGAACGGCAGGTGGCCGTACCGCGGGACGACGCCCTGCCCGACGCCGAGCTCGGCCATCGCCTCGTGCAGCGGGATCTGCCGCGGGGTGGAGCTGAGCAGGTCCTCACCGCGCAAGACGTGGGTGATGCCCATGGTGGCGTCGTCCACGGGGTTCGTGAGCGTGTACAGCGGGTCGCCGCTGGCCCGCACGAGCACGTAGTCGGAGACGTGCTCGGCCTCGAAGGTGATCTCACCGCGGACGAGGTCGTCGAACGTGACCGGCCCGTCGGGCATGCGGAAGCGCAGGACCGGCTCGCGCTCCTCGGCGCGGTACGCCAGCACCTGCTCGGTGCTCAACGACCGGCAGTGCCCGTCGTACCCGCTCGGGCGGCCCTCGGCGCGGGCGGCCGCCCGGCGCTCGTCGAGCTCGGCCTGCGAGCAGTAGCAGGCGTACGCCCGGCCTGACCCCTGCAGCCGGGCGGCCACGTCGGCGTACAGGTCGCGACGCTCGCTCTGCCGGTACGGCCCGAAGTCGCCGCCCACCTCGGGGCCCTCGTCCCAGTCCAGGCCGAGCCAGCGCAGCGAGTCGAGCAGTCCGGCGTACGACTCCTCGGAGTCCCGGGCGACGTCGGTGTCCTCGACGCGGAAGACGAACGTCCCGCCGGTGTGACGGGCGTAGGCCCAATTGAACAGCGCGGTGCGCACGTTGCCGACATGCAGGTTGCCGGTGGGGGACGGGCCGAAGCGCACCCGGACGGTCACGCGGCCACCACCCGGTTGGACAGGGTGCCGATCCCCTCGATCGTGACCGACACGAGGTCTCCTGGGTGGAGCGGCCCGACACCGGCGGGGGTGCCGGTGAGGATGACGTCCCCGGGCAGCAACGTCATGAAGCTGGTCACGTACGCGACGATCGTCGGGACGTCGAAGACCATCTGGGAGGTGCGGCCGTCCTGCCGTACGTCGTCGCCCACCACCGTGCGCACGCGCAGGTCACTGACGTCGAGGTCGGTCTCGATCCACGGCCCCAGCGGGCAGAACGTGTCGAACCCCTTGGCCCGGACCCACTGGCCGTCGCTGACCTGCAGGTCACGCGCGGTGACGTCGTTGGCGACGGTGTAGCCGTGCACCACCTTGGGGACGTCCTCGACCGCCACGTCGCGGCAGATCCGACCGATGACGACCGCGAGCTCCCCTTCGTAGTGCATTTCCTGGGTCTGGGTCGGGTGGACCACGGCGTCGTCGGGGCCCACCACGGAGGTGTTGGGCTTGAGGAACACCAGCGGCTCCTTCGGCACCTCGTGCGCGAGCTCGGCCGCATGGTCGGCGTAGTTGCGGCCGATGCCGACCACCTTGCTCCGCGGGATCACCGGCGCCAGCAGGCGCACCTCGTCCAGCGGCAGCTTCTCCCCGGTGAGGTTGAACCCCACGTACAGCGGGTCGCCGGCCAGCACGGCGACGACCTCGCGGCCGTCGTCGTCGCCGATCAGCCCGAACCTGGGCTCGTCGTCGGTGGAGAACCTGGCGATACGCACCGGCGCAGCCTAGCGACGCGACCCTCCTCGGCTCGGTGGTGCCGGTGCCACCGCCGAAGCAGACGCTCACCGGCTGGGTCGGTTGGTCCACGCCGACCGATCTTTCGACATTTGGGTCGCTCGAGCGACACGGATGTCGAAAGATCCCATCAGCGGCACATCTGGGCGAGGGCCTCCACGGTCCGCCAGTTGCGGGCAGTGCCGTCGACTCCCAGCCGGCGCGCGAAGAAGGCGGGGGTGAGGCGGCTGGCGTGGACGCTGGTGACGTAGTCGACGTACAGCTCACGGCCGATCACCCGGCAGGCTTCGTCGGCGAAGTCCTGATCGTGCAGGGCCGCGACCCGCTCGGCGTCGGGCCGGCCGGACAAGAAGAAGACGGACACGAGCTTCGGGCGCTCCTTCGCCGCCTCCGGCCAAGGATTGGCCGCCAGCACCGCCTCGAGGTCGGACGGGGAGCGCACCATCACCGGCACGTCGAGGTCGGTCAGCTCGGCGACGACGCGCCGCACGTCTGCCGCCACCCGGTCCGGGCTGCGGTGGCGGGACCGGGTGACGACGTTGCCGCTGGCGACGTACGTGCGCACGTCCTCGAACCCGGCCGCTGCCAGGGCCGCACGCAGCGCCGGCATCGGCACCTTGTTGCGCGCACCGAGGTTGACCGCCCGCAGCAGACTGACCCAGGTCGCCACGACCCGAGGGTATCGGTCCGCCTTCTCGTACCCACGCCATTCAGGGGGACCGATCGACGGTCAGCGCCCGTAGTCCCGGGGCGGCTGGAAGTGTCCGACGACGTCCTCCACATCCTCGGTCGTGCCGAAGCTGGTGGAGTGGCCCTCGGTGTCGGTGTCGCCCTCGGCGGTCCCCGCCTCGGCGAGGTCAGGCTCAACGGAGTGGCCAACCGTGTCGTCGGCCCGGATGGGCCGTGGGTCCTCGGTCATGTGCCCGTCGCAACGTGACGGTCCCCTGCTGCGCCAACCGCTGCAGCACCTGATTCACCGTGGGTCGGGTGGCCCCGGCCATGCCGGCCAGGTCGTCTTGGGTGAGCGGGATGACCGGAGCCGCCTGTCCCTGGCCGTAGATGTCGACCAGTTCCAACAGCCGGCGAAACACTCGGCGTTCCACGCCGACGTACAGCGCCTCCAGCAACCGCTGGCTGAGCTGATCGACCCACTCCGCCAACAGTGTCACCAGCAGCCGCTCCACTTGCGGGTGACTGAGGCACAACGACTCGAACGCTGCCCGTGGGAGCACGAGCGTCTCCACCGGCTCCGAGGCGGTGACGGTGGCGGTGCGGTGGTGGCTCCCGGGGGGAAGGACCAGCGACAACACTTCCCTGGTTTCCCTCAGCGGGCGACCGGCCCGTTGCCCTCGCCGACCGCACCACCCGCCCCAGCCAGCAGCGTCTCGACCTCGGAGCGGTCGTCTAGCATCTGGCTGTGGCGGTTCAGCGCACCGGGGACCATCCCGAGTCCGGCAGCGGGAACCACACCGGCCCGAAGGCGTGTTGTACGGCCAACGCTCCAACGGTGACGACCAGCAGGACCCAGATCAGCGCCCAGCGCCAGTGCGGCGGCGGGGCGGTACGGCTCAGCACCCGGCGACCGGCCCGGTGGTAGCGGCGGGTCCACGGCCCCCGCCACCACGCCAGCACGGTCAACGCCGCACCCGCGACCAGCGCGTCACGCGGTCGTTCGCCGGTGGCCGACCCGACCGCGACGACGAGTCCGCCCACCAGCAGACCGCACAGCAGCGTCAGCGTCGCCGAGGGGATGGCCGCAACGGCGTGAAGCGGCCATCCCGCCACCGAGCGCGCCGCGTCGGTGCGGCGCACACCTCGCCGGTCCTGTCGCCGCCAGCGCGCGGCCTGTGTCCGGCCGTGCGCCTGCACCCCGATCATCGCGGCCAGCACGAGCACCGACGTCACGTACGGGACCGTGGCCAGCGCAGCGGTCAGGGCGGACGCCCATCCCGCACCGGTGAGCCATCGGGCCGCCCGCGCCATCCGTGGGTGCGGTGGCGCCGCGTGTTGCGGCCGCTCGGGCGTGGCGCCCGGCGCCCGCTGCTTGGGGACCAGCAGGGTCACCGGCCGTGTCGGTCCTGCACCGTGCGGTGCGGCGTGCAGCCGCTGGAGGACCCGCTCGACGCTCGGTCGCACCCTGGGGTCACCGGTGAGACAGTCGCGTACGAGCGGCAGCAGCTCCGACGGCACACTCCGCAGGTCGAGGTCGCCGCGGCGTACCCGGTCCAGCACGGCCACGGTGGGACCGCCGCCGACCGGGCCGTGGCCGGTGCAGGCGAACACGACGGTCGCGGCCCACCCGTACACGTCGGCCGGGGGCCCCGGCTCGGCGCCCAGCACGGTCTCGGGCGCGAGGTAGGCCGGGGTGCCCAGGAGCCAGCCAGCATGGGTGAGCCGCGACTCGTCGCCGGACATCGCGAGGCCGAAGTCGATCAGCACGGGCTCCCCCCGATCGATCAGCACGTTGGACGGCTTGACGTCGCGGTGCAGTACGCCGACCCGGTGCACCGCGGCGAGCGCCTCGGCCAGCCCGCGGGAGAACGTCTGCAGCTGGGTGCCGCGCAGCAGCCCGAGGTCGCGTACGTGCTCGCTCAGGGAGGCGCCCGGCACGAACCGGGTGACGACGTAGGGAACCGGACCCCACGGGTCGCCGTCGAGGCACGGTGCCACTCGCGGGTGCCGGACGCGGTGCATGGTGGCGATCTCGCGCGCCAGCCGCTGGCGTCCCTCCGCGTCACCGACGACGTGCGGGCGCAGCACCTTGACTGCCACCCGGGTGTCGTCTGGAGCGATCCCGAGGTGGACCACTCCCATGCCGCCCTCGCCGATCGGGCGAAGCAGCCGGTACGGGCCGACATGCTGTACGGCGGGCTGGGCCCGCGGGTCAGGGTCGAGCAGGCGGTCCAGCGACGAGTCCGCCATCGCCCACCCCCTGCCCTCTCGACCGCACTGCGGCGCGGCCAGTGTCTCAGAGGTGTGGCTCGGGTCGGTGCCTCGTCGTACGTGGCGGCTGCACCGATCCGATCGCCGCCACCCGTGCACCCGCCACGTCGGACCGCGCTGGAGGGGCGGGCAGGCCAGGTGGCTCAGCAGACCCGGTGCATCCAGCCGTACGGGTCGTCGACACGGCCGTACTGCACGTCGAGCAGCCGGGCCCGGATCGCGGCAGTGATTTCACCGGTGTAGTCGAGTCCGTGGCCGACCTCACCGCCGTCCCAGCGCAGCACGCCGACCGGTGTGAGGACGGCCGCCGTGCCGCAGGCGAACACCTCGGTGATGTCTCCCGAGCCCACGCCCTCGAGCCACTCAGCCGCCGAGATCCGCCGCTCCTCGACCTTCATGCCCATGTCCGCGGCGAGGGTGAGGACGGAGTCGCGGGTCACACCCTCGAGGATGCTGCCGGACAGCTCCGGGGTGGCGAGGCGGCCGTCGGCGTGCACGAAGTACAAATTCATGCCCCCCAGCTCCTCCACCCACCGCTGTTCGACCGGGTCGAGGAACGCCACCTGGTCGCAGCCATGCTCGGTGGCCTCCTGCTGCGGGAGCAGGCTCGAGGCGTAGTTGCCTCCCGTCTTCGCCGCACCGGTGCCCCCACGGCCGGCCCTGGCGTACGTCTCGGACAGCCAGATGGAAACCGGCTTGACGCCGCTCGGGAAGTACGCCCCCGCGGGCGAGGCGATCACGCAGAACGTCACGTGCCGGGCCGGCCGCACGCCGAGGAAGGCCTCCGAGGCGAACATGAACGGGCGCAGGTACAAGCTCGTCTCGCCGCCGTGCGGCACCCACGCCCGGTCGACGGTCACCAGCGTGTCCACCGCCTCGAGGAACAGGTCGGCGGGCAGGCGGGGCAGCGCGAGCCGTACGGCGGAGCGCTGCATGCGGGTCGCGTTGGCCTCAGGGCGAAACAGCCAGACCGAGCCGTCGTCGTGCGCGTACGCCTTGAGGCCCTCGAAGATCTCCTGGGCGTAGTGCAGGACCGCAGTGGCCGGGTCGAGCGACAGTGGGCCGTACGCCTGCACCCGCCCGGCGTGCCACCCGGCCTCAGGCGTCCACTCCACGAGCACCATGTGGTCGCTGAAGTGCTGACCGAACCCGGGCGCGGCGAGGATCTCGGCGCGGCGCTCGTCGGGGGTGGGGTCAGGCGTCGGCTCGAGCCGCAAGCGCGGTGCCGGCATCAGGTCAGCCATGCGGTGCACGGTAGCCGAGGCCGTCGCCGCGCAAAGCAGAGCTGCCTGCGGCCCCGGCTGACGCGGGTACGTCCGCGTCGGCCTGCTCGAGGCGCGCCGCGATCGCCTCCCCCACCTGCTCGGTGCTGCGCACGTTGGTGCCCCGGTCCGCCAGGTCGGCCGCCACAGCCGCCTCCACCTGAGCCGCGGCGACCGGCAGCCCGACGTGCGCCAGCAGCAGGCTGGTAGACAGGATCGCCGCCGTCGGGTCGGCACTGCCGAGGCCGGCGATGTCGGGCGCCGAGCCGTGCACCGGCTCGAACATGCTCGGGGCAGTGCCCTCCGGGTTGACGTTGCCGCTCGCGGCGAGCCCGATGCCGCCGGTCACCGCGGCGGCAAGGTCGGTGATGATGTCGCCGAACAGGTTGTCGGTGACCACGACGTCGAAGCGGGCGGGGTCGGTGACGAGGAAGATCATCGCGGCGTCGACGTGCAGGTAGTCGACGCTCACGGCAGGGAACTCCTCGCCCACGCGGGCGACCGTGCGGCTCCACAACGACCCGGCGTGCATCAGCACGTTGTTCTTGTGCACCAGCGTGAGCCGGCGCCGCGACCGCGCCGCGGCCCGCGCGAAGGCGTCACGCACGACCCGCTCGACACCGAAGGCGGTGTTGACGCTGACCTCGGTGGCGATCTCGCCAGGCGTTCCCACCCGCAGGGCGCCGCCGTTGCCCACGTAGGGGCCCTCGGTGCCCTCACGGACGACGACGAAGTCGATGCTTCCTGGGTGGGCCAGCGGGCTGGCGACCCCGCCGTAGAGCTTTGCGGGGCGCAGGTTGACGTACTGGTCGAGCTCGAAGCGCAACCGCAGCAGCAGTCCGCGCTCGAGCACCCCGCTGGGTACGGAGGGGTCGCCCACCGCGCCGAGCAGGATCGCGTCGTGCGCCCGCAGCTCGGCCAGCACCGGGTCCGGGAGCGTCTCGCCGGTTGCCTGCCAGCGCCGGGCCCCCAGGTCGTACTCGGTCAGAGCGAACGACACGTCGTGTGCTGGGGCAACGTCGGCGAGGACGCGGATGGCCTGGGCGGTGACCTCGGGTCCAATGCCGTCGCCACCGACGACTGCCAGCGCGATGCTCCGCGTCATGCCGGGCACCCTAACTGCCGTCTCACCAAGCGATGGGCACTGCGATCCCGTCAGTCGTCGTCGGGTCGCTCACCGCCGTTGTCGCGCCGGTCCAGCGCTGTCTGCAGCGCCTGACGGCCGGGCGAGTCCGCGGTGTCGCTGCGGTGGTGAGCGGGGCCCCACTCGGGGTACATGTCGTACATCAGGGACGGTCCTTCCGGGTCGTGCGGAGCATGCGCGGAGGGTTGCTGGGGGACGAATCCGCCGGTGCTCGACGACCTGACGGGTCACGTCAGGAAGGGCTGAGCAAGGAAGGTGCGGGGCGGCGCGATCGGCGCCTGCGCTCCTGGCTGCGGAATGGTTCGGGGCCAACGCCGAACGCCGCGGCGAGGACGGCCCTAGGAGGCCCCGCCGCGGCACACGAGGATGGCTACGTGCTTCCGCATAGTCCGGCCACGGTACGGCGGCCAACCCAGTGCTGTCGCGGCGCCCCGCCTGCCGTCTCGAATGCCGGGACGCCGGTCTCGCCAGCCGCTGTGCCACACTGCGCCGGTGAGGAGCCGCCGTGCACCCTCCTGACCTGCTGCACCAGACGTATGCCGACCTGAACTCCGTACTCCGCTCGATCGAGGGTGACGACGAGTGGGCACCGACCGGGTGCACCGGGTGGTGCGTGCGCGACCTCGTGCAGCACCTGATCGGTGACCCGCGCCGTGCCCTGGTCGCGCTCGGCACACCGGCGGACTCGCCGCCGGACACCGATGCGGTGACCTACTGGCGGTCCTGGTCGCCTGGTACCGACGACGCCGGGGACGAGCGTCGGCTGACCCGCGTGGTCTCCGGCGGGTGGCCGTCGCTGGCGCCGCTGCGCGAGGCGTACGCCGAGGTGTGCGGCGCGGCCGTCCACCTGCTGCGGCTCGCCGACGCAGACGATCCGGTGACGACGCAAGGACACGTGCTCACCGTGGCCGACCTGACCCGCACGCTGGTCTTCGAGGCGGCGGTGCACCACCTCGACCTCGTGGCGCACCTCGACGCGGCCGGGCCGGGGGCCGAGGCGCTCGGGCTCGTACGCGCGACGCTCGACGGCCTGCTTGGTCGGCCCGAACCGGTCGGGTGGGACGACGCCGCGTACGCGCTGGCCGCGACCGGACGACGGGGGCTGACACGGGCCGAGCGCTCGACCCTGGGTCCGCTCGCGGAGCGCTTCCCGCTCACCGGCTGACCCGCGTCGTTTCGATCGCGGGGGACCAAGCCCCTGCTGTCGTTTCGTTGCTGGCGCCGGTGAGCGTCACCAGTCATGAGAGTCCTGCACCTGCCCGAGAATCTTCATCGCCCCGTTGGACGGCAGGCTCGCGGAGTCCGCGGGAGGTCATAGCCGCCAACGCGGAGAGCGCGACGGCCGCGGTACAGCCGAGCATGGCGGCGGTGGCTGTGACGTGGTCGACAAGAAGGCCGGCTCCGAGAGGAGCAACGGCTGCAGCGCCGGTGGCGGCAAGGATGACGACGCTGATGACGCGTGCCTGGATCTCGTCGGGTGTGGTCGCAGCGAGCCGGCCGAAGAGGGCGACGTTGGCGCTGGGGGCAAGGAAGATTCCGACAGCCAACGGGACCGCCATAGCGACCCGTCCAGTGAGCGCTGTCGCGGTGGCCACGCTCGCCACGAGGGCGAGGGTGACGGTGACCATCAGGGTGCGGAAACCGAGTCGCCGCCGGATCAGACCTGCGACCACAGCTCCGAGGAGGCCTCCGGCGCCGTCCGATGAGCAGGCAGCGCATGCCGGCGCACGCCAGCATGACCCGACGTCGATTCCACCGATCGGCGAGCGCGCCCCCCGGGAGCTGGCCCAAAGCGCCCACCACCAACTCGACCGTGCCGACCAATCCTGCCTGCGCCGGCGACCCGGTGATCGCCAAGACGAGCAGGGGCACCGCCAACCCCGCGCTGAACGACCCGACGTCGGACAGCACCCCACCGACCCACAACAGGGTGAAATCTCGGTTCCGCGAGAGCGAGCGTGCCGGTCTGGACGAGGCCTCGTCTCCAGTGGTGGCCGTCATCGTTCGGCCAGCTCGTGGAGCCAGCTCTGTGCGAGAGCCGACGGCAGCTCTTCGTCTATCACGCCGACATGGTGCTGCCGCGCGACGTCGCCGGGCTCGTGGCGCAGCACGGACGACATCCGCTTGCGCAACCGGGGGGCGTCCATACGTGCTCCGTACGTCCCGTCGACAAAGATGGCCAGCGGTCCCGCCGGCTGCAGGGCGATCGTCGGTTCAGCCTGCCATGGTGACGTCCTCGCCGGTATCCGCCGCCGACACCGAGGAGGTTCCCGTGTCACGACAGGTGCAGATCACCTTCGACGCCCACAATCCCAGGTCGCTCGGCTCGTTCTGGGCCCAAGCGCTCGGGTACGTCGAGGAGCCACCGCCGGAGGGATTCGACTCCTGGCCGGCTGCACTGGAGGCCTGGGACGTCCCCGAGGAGCAACGAGGCGACGCCTACGCGATCGTCGATCCCGATGGGTCGCAGCGGATCTTCTTCCAACGTGTCCCCGAGCCCAAGACCGCCAAGAACCGCGTGCACCTCGACGTGCGGGTCAGCGACCGCAGCCGACCGGTCGAGGAGCAGGAGGCAGCGATCCAGGCCGAGGCCGAGCGGCTCGAGCAGCACGGGGCCACGCCGCGCGACTGGATCGCCGAGATGGGCAAGCACTTCATGGTGATGCTCGACCCCGAAGGAAACGAGTTCTGCCTCACCTGACCGGAGCCTGCCCAGAGCCTGCCCAGAGCGGAGCAGCCACTCGGCTCATCACCTTCCGGTTCGGCGCAGGCCAGCCCTCGCCGCGCCACGAGGCCTCCCAGAACATCCACTCGAAGCGGACCGAACGCTCGTACGCCACCAGCATGCGCTGCTGCTCGTCGGGGTGGGCGCCAACGGCGAGGCGGTCGGCCAGCTGCTCGGCCGACCGCACGGCAGCCGCGAAGTCGGGGTCGGCGTAGGTGTCCACCCAGGCCCGGTACGGGTGGTCGGCACCGGTCGCCCGCGCGGCCACGTGCGCCCCCACCTCGGCGTATACCCGGAAGCACGGCAGCAGGCCGGCGACAGCGACACCCACCGGCGCCAGCGCCGCGTCGGCGACCAGCGTGTGCACGTAGGCCAGACAGGTGGGCGTCGGCTCCGGTCCGCCCGTGGCGTCGGGGTCGAGCCCACGACCGGCGAGGTGCTCACGGTGGAGCACACGCTCGGCGAGGACCGCGCCCTGCGCCGCACCGGCGAGCAGGCCGAGGCCGTCGGTGTCGGGAGCACGGGCCGCGGCGAGCGCCAGGGCGCGGCCGTAGCCGGCGAGGTAGTGCGCGTCGTCGACCAGGTAGCGGGCGAAGACGTCGGCGTCGAGGGAACCGTCGAGGAGGGCGGTGACGAAGGGGTGCGTCAGCACCGCTTCGTACCACGGCTGCACGTGCGCCCAGGCCCGAGCGGAGAAGCCCTGCTCCGAGGAGGTGGGGACCGGCTCAGCGGACATCGGAGGCTCCTGTCGTCGGGGCAGCGCCGGGGCCGGGCCGGGCGCTGTCGGCGGGGCCGTCGAGCGGACCGGCGGGGACCGCCGGCCACCAGGCGTGGAAGTGGTGCACGGGACCCCGGCCGTGCCCGACGCGCACCGTGGCACCGGCGACGAGCGCCCGCGTGAGGTATTCCTTGGCCTCGCCCACCGCCTCGCGCAGCGGCAGCCCGCGAACCAGGCCGGCGGCCACCGCGGTCGAGAGCGTGCACCCGGTGCCGTGCGTGTGCGGGGTGTCCAGCCGAGCCGCGTCGTAGGAACGGTGGCCGTCGGCGTCCACCAGCACGTCGACGCTCCGCGCGCCGGTCGCGTGACCGCCCTTGACCAGGGCTGCACGGGCCCCGAGCGAGCGCAGCGCCCGTCCCGCGTCGACGGCGTCGGTCACCTCCGTGCCGTCCGGCAGTCCCAGCAGCGTGGCGGCCTCGGGCAGGTTCGGGGTGAGAACGTCGGCCAGCGGAAGCAGCACGTCGCGCACGGCCAGCGCGGTCTCGTCGTCGACCAAGCGGTCACCGGAGGTGGCCACCATGACCGGGTCGACGACCAGCCACGGCACCGGCCGGCGGCGCAGGCAGTCGGCGACGGCGTGCACCACGGCCGCCGAGCCGAGCATCCCGACCTTCACCGCCCGTACGTCGAGGTCGTCGAGCACCGCGTCGAGCTGGGCGGAGACGAAGTCGGCGTCCACCGGCAGCACGCCGTACACGCCACGAGTGTCTTGCGCGGTGAGCGCGGTGAGCACCGCACCGGCGTACACGCCGAGCGCGCTCGCGGTCTTCAGGTCGGCCTGGACGCCGGCGCCACCGGAGGGGTCCGAGCCCGCCACCGAGACGAGGGCGGGCACCCGTGCCGCCGAGCCGTCGCTCACGCGACCACCCCACGAGCCGGCGCCGGCTGGCGGACGAGCCGTCTGCCCGGCCGTCCGTTCCCCGACCGTCCGTTGCCCGGCCGTCCGTCCGGACCGTCGGCTGCGCCCGCCCGCGCGTCGCGGCGGGCGAGGCCACGGGCCACCGCTGCACGCAGCAGCCGTGCGGCCGCGGCCGGGTCGTCGGCCGAGCACACCATCGAGACCACGGCCACCCCGTCGGCACCTGCCGCGACCACCTGCTCGGCACGGGTCGCGTCGATGCCGCCGATCGCGATCAGCGGCAGCCGACCACTCAGCCGGGCCGCCACCGCGGCCACGCCATCGAGCCCGAGTGCGGGCGCCGTATCGGTCTTGGTGCGGGTCGACCAGACCGGGCTGGCGGCCACGTAGCTGCAGGCCGCGAGCACGTCACCGGCGTCTTCCAGCTGTGCGGTGCTCTCCACCGACCACCCCACCAGCGCGTCGTCACCGAGCCGGTCCCGGGCGTCGCGCGGGTCGGCGTCGTCCACACCGAGGTGTACGCCGGCCGCACCGCTGAGCCGGGCGGCCGCGACGTCGTCGTCGATCACCAGCGGCACGCCGCTCGGCGCCAGCAGGTGCAGCAGCCGCTCGGCCGTACGGGCGAGGGTGGACGTCGTGGCCGCCTTGTCGCGCAGCTGGACCACGCCCACCCCACTCTCGACGGCGGCCGCGACGATCGCGTCGAGGGACCGGCCGGCCGGCACGTCGCCGGTCACGAGGTACACCGCCAGGTCCGGGCGGCGGCCGCTCATGAGAGCCGCAGCCCGTCGCCCAGGCGCTGGGCGTCGAGGCTGGCGAGCTCGTCGACGAGGTGGATCCGCAGCGTGCCCGGACCCTGCGCCAGCCCGCCGGCGCGCGCGCCGGCCACGGCCATCACCGCGAGGGCTGCCACGGCCGCCTCGAGGGCGTCCTCGTGCACCGCGCAGAGGGCGGCGACCAGGGAGCTGGTGGCGCAGCCCAGCGCGGTGACCTGCGGCATCCGGGGGTCCCCGCCGTGCACCACGACGTCACGCTCACCGTCGGTCACCAGGTCGCGCTCGCCCGTCATGGCGACCACGCAGCCGGCGCTGCGCGCCAGCCGCCGGGCGGCGTCGCGGGCCTGGTCGGTGGTGGCGGTGCTGTCCACGCCGCGACTGCCGGTCGCACCGGCGCTGGAGGCCAGCGCCAGCACCTCGCTCGCGTTGGCGCGCACGACTGTCGGACCCCGCTCCAGCAGGCCGGTCGCCGCCCGGGTGCGGTACGGGGTGGCGCCGACGGCCACCGGGTCGAGCACCCACGGGATGCCGCGTTCCACGGCGGCCTCGACCGCGAGGTGCATGCCGGCCACCCATGGTGGCGACAGCGTGCCGATGTTGACGCTGACCGCGGACGCCAGGCGGGCGAACTCCGCGGCCTCCTCCTGAGCGTGCACCATCGCCGGCGACGCCCCGGCCGCCAGCAACACGTTCGCGGTGACGTCCATCGCCACGTAGTTGGTGAGGCACTGCACCAGCGGCGTGTTGGTGCGCAGGGCGGCGTGGGCGCCGAGCACCCGGGCCGCAGTGGTGTCGTGCCCGGCGGTGTCGTGCCCGGTACCCATGGCTCCTCCTCGCACCCGGGCGATCGGGCGGGGGCGACCACGTCGGTGAGATGACGTGGACGGCTCCCTGCGCCGGCATGACCCGGATCAGGTTCGGCGGGTGTGATCTCAGCCCCTCGGTGGGGCACCCCGGCCGTGTCTGCCGCCCACTCTAGTCCCGACCGGGGCGACGGCCGACTGCCGCCGCTCAGCGGGCCGCGCTGCCCTCGGTGTAGTCGTCGTCGGAGCTGCGCACCCACGCCATCAGGCCGCGCAGGTCCTTGCCGACGGCCTCGATCTGGTGGTTCTGCGCCTTCTCGCGGAACGCGGCGAACTCCGGGCCACCGGCGTCCTGGTCGTCGATGAAGCGCCGGGCGAAGGTGCCGTCCTGGATGTCGGACAACACCGCCGCCATGTTCTGCTTCACGCGCTCGTCGACCACGCGGGGACCGGAGACGTAGTCGCCGTACTCCGCGGTGTCGGAGACCGACCAGCGCTGCTTGGCGATCCCGCCCTCGTACATCAGGTCGACGATGAGCTTCAGCTCGTGCAGGCACTCGAAGTAAGCCACCTCCGGCTGGTAGCCGGCCTCGGTGAGCGTCTCGAAGCCGGCCTGCACCAGCGACGAGACCCCGCCGCACAGCACCGCCTGCTCGCCGAACAAGTCGGTCTCGGTCTCCTCGGTGAACGTGGTCTTGATGCCGCCTGCGCGCAGGCCGCCGATCGCTCGGGCGTAGGAGAGCGCGAGGTCCCAGGCGCTGCCGGTGGCGTCCTGCTCGACTGCCAGCAGGACGGGTACGCCGCGCCCCTCGACGTACTCGCGCCGAACCAGGTGGCCGGGGCCCTTCGGCGCCACCATGACGACGTCGACACCGTCCGGCGGCTCGATGTAGCCGAAGCGGATGTTGAAGCCGTGGCTGAACAGCAGCACGTCACCATCGACGAGGTTCGGCTCGATCGCCTCGGCGTAGAGCGACCGCTGGGCGGAGTCGGGCGCGAGCACGACCACGAGGTCGGCCTCCTCGCAGGCCTCGTACGGCGTCACGACCGGCAGTCCCTCGGCCTCGGCCTTGACGCGGCTGCGCGAGCCCGCCGGCAGCCCGACCCGCACGTCCACCCCGGAGTCACGCAGGCTCAGCGCGTGCGCGTGGCCCTGGCTGCCGTACCCCAGCACGGCGACGTGGCGGTTCTGGGTGAGGCTCAGGTCGGCGTCGTCGTCGTAGAACATCTCGGCCACGAGGGCGTCTCCTTGCAGTGGGTGGGCGGGTACGAAGGTGGGTCAACCGGTCGAGACGGTCGGCGGGGCCGGGACCGGGCGCAGCGTGCGGTCGGTGATCGAGCGTCCACCTCGCCCTACGGCGACCATGCCGGACTGCACCAGCTCTTTGACGCCGAACGGTTCCAGCACGCGCAGCAGCGCCGCCAGCTTGCCGGGGTCACCGGTCGCTTCCACCGTCACGGTCTCGGTGGCCACGTCGACGACCTTGGCGCGGAACAGCTGTACGGCGTCGAGCACCTGGCCGCGCGTGACCGCGTCGGCCTTGACCTTGACCAGCAACAGCTCGCGCTCGACGGCACTGGCGGGGTCGAGCTCGACGATCTTGAGCACGTTGACGAGCTTGTTGAGCTGCTTGGTCACCTGTTCCAGCGGCGAGTCCGCCACGTCGACCACGATCGTCATCCGCGAGATGCCGGCCAGCTCGGTGGGACCGACGGCCAGCGAGTCGATGTTGAAACCCCGCCGCGAGAACAGGCCGGCCACCCGCGCCAGCGCGCCCGGGGTGTTCTCCACCAGCACCGACAGCGTGTGCCTGCTCATGGGCGCCCTCGCTCGCTCACAAGTCGTCCTCCTCGAAGGCCGGGGCCATGTCGCGGGCGATCTTGATGTCGTCGTTGCTCGTGCCCGCCGCCACCATCGGCCACACCATGGCGTCGGGGTGCACGTTGAAGTCGATGACCACCGGCGCGTCGTCGATCTGCATGGCCTTGGCGATCACCGCGTCGACCTCGTCATGGGTGTCACAGCGCAACCCCACGCATCCGTACGCCTCGGCGAGGGCGGCGAAGTCGGGGATCCGGCGCACGGTGCCGCCGGAGTGCAGGTCGGTGCTGGAGTAGCGGCCCCCGTAGAACAGGGTCTGCCACTGGCGCACCATGCCGAGCGAGGAGTTGTTGATCACCGCCACCTTGATTCCGATGCCCTCGAGCGCACAGGTGGCGAGCTCCTGGTTGGTCATCTGGAAGCAGCCGTCACCGTCGATCGCCCACACCACTTGGTCCGGCAGGGCGACCTTCGCCCCCATCGCCGCCGGCACCGCGAAGCCCATCGTGCCCAGCCCGCCGGAGTTGATCCACGACCGCGGCCGCTCGTAGCCGATGAACTGGCTGGCCCACATCTGGTGCTGCCCAACGCCGGCCACGTACGTCGCGTCCGGCCCCGCGATCGCACCGACGCGCTCGATCACGTACTGGGGGGACAGGGAGTCCGCCGGCGCGTCGTCGTAGCCCAGGGGGTAACGCTGGGTGATGCCGGCGGTGTAGCGCGTCCAGGCCGAGTGGTCGACCGCGCCGTCAGCGGTCAGCTCGGCCGGCAGCGTCGCGACCAGGTCGGTGATGACCTCGCGGCAGTCGCCCACGATCGGCACGTCGGCATGCCGGTTCTTGGAGATCTCCGCCGGGTCGATGTCGGCGTGCACGACCATCGCGTCCGGCGCGAAGGTGTCGAGCCGCCCGGTCACCCGGTCGTCGAAGCGTGCGCCGAGGCTCACGATCAGGTCGGCGCGCTGCAAGCAGGCGACCGCCGCCACGGTGCCGTGCATACCAGGCATGCCACGGTGCAGCGGGTGGGAGTCGGGGAACGCGCCGAGTGCCATCAAGGTGGTGACGACCGGGATGTCGGTCAGCTCCGCGAGCACCCTGAGCTCGGCGTCCGCGCCGGCCCTGATGACGCCTCCGCCCACGTACAGGACCGGCCGCTGCGCCCGGGCGATGAGCCGGGCCGCCTCGCGGACCTGCTTGGCGTGCGGCCTGGTCACCGGCCGGTAGCCGGGCAGGTGCAGCTCGGTCGGCCAGCGGAACGTGGTCCTGGCAGTGAGGGCGTCCTTGGCGATGTCGACCAGGACCGGGCCTGGTCGACCGGTCGACGCGATGTGGAACGCCTCGGCGATCGTGCGGGCGATGTCGGCGGGATTGGTGACGAGGTAGGAGTGCTTGGTGATCGGCATCGTGATGCCCCGGATGTCCGCCTCCTGGAAGCCGTCGGTCCCGATCGCAGCGCTGGTGACCTGGCCGGTGATCGCCACCATCGGCACCGAGTCCATGTGGGCGTCGGCGATCGGGGTCACCAGGTTCGTCGCGCCGGGCCCGGAGGTGGCCATGCAGACGCCGACCCGGCCGCTGGCCACGGCGTACCCCTCGGCAGCGTGGCCGGCCCCCTGCTCGTGCCGCACGAGGATGTGGCGGATCTGCCGGGAGTCCAACAACGGGTCGTACGCAGGCAGGATGCAGCCGCCCGGGATGCCGAAGACGGTGTCGACCCCCGCGTGCTCGAGCGCCCTGATGAGGCTCTGCGCGCCGGTCATCTGCTCGGTCATCGGTGTCCTTGCGTGGAGTCGGCTCGTGGGTGGGAGGGCGGGCACGTGGGCAACAAAAACCCCCTCGGCCCGAGGGCGACGAGGGGGGCACGCTGGGCGCGGAAGACCGGCCGTCAGCGTGCTCGCGGGGCTACGAGAATCGAGGGGCGCACGGGAGCAGCGTGCTCCGTCTCTCGCCGCCGGTCAACATGGTGAGACCGGCGTCTCAGCATGTGACAGCTCAGCCGCAGACGGCGCCCACTGCGGCCGACTGCACGGTCTTGGCGTACTTGGCCAGGACACCCCGCCGCGGGAGCGACACCGGGACCGACCAGCTGGCCCGACGCTTGGCGAGCACCTCGGCGTCGACATCCAGATCGAGGGTCCGGGTCGCCATGTCCAGGGTGACCCGGTCGCCGTCCTCGACGAACGCGATCAGGCCGGCGTCGACGGCCTCGGGTGCGACGTGACCGACGCACAGCCCCGTGGTGCCGCCGGAGAAGCGGCCGTCGGTGAGCAGCAGCACCTCCTTGCCGAGGCCGGCGCCCTTGATGGCACCGGTGATCGCCAGCATCTCGCGCATGCCCGGGCCGCCCTTGGGCCCCTCGTACCGGATCACGACGGCGTCACCGGCGACGATCCGGCCGTCGGCGAACGCGGCCATGGCCGCCTGCTCGCCGTCGAAGACCCGGGCGGCGCCCTCGAAGCGGTCGGATTCGAACCCGGCGCTCTTGACCACCGCACCCTCCGGGGCCAGGGAGCCCCTCAGCACGGTCAGACCGCCGGTTCGGTGGATGGGCCGGTCCAGGGTCCGGATCACAGTGCCGTCGATTGACGGCAGCTCCATCGCCTCCAGGTTCTGCGCCATGGTCCGCCCCGTGACCGTCAGGCAGTCACCGTGCAGCAGTCCCGCGTCGAGCAGCGCCTGCATCACGACCGGGACACCACCCACCTTGTCCACGTCGTTCATCACGTAGCGGCCGAAGGGCTTGAGGTCACCGAGGTGCGGCACCCGGTCGCCGACCCGGTTGAAGTCGTCCAGCGTCAGCTCGACCTCGGCCTCGTGCGCGATCGCGAGCAGGTGCAGCACGGCGTTGGTCGAGCCGCCCAGCGCCATCACCACCGCGATGGCGTTCTCGAACGCCGGCTTGGTCATCACCTGCCGGGCGGTGATGCCCTGGCGCAGCATCTCGACCACCGCTCGCCCGGAGCGGTGCGCGAACCCGTCCCGGCGCCGGTCGACCGCCGGTGGGGCGGCCGAACCCGGCAGGCTCATGCCGAGCGCTTCGGCCACCGAGGCCATCGTGTTGGCGGTGTACATGCCGCCGCAGGCCCCTTCACCTGGGCAGATCGCCCGCTCGATCCGGTCCACCTCCGCGCGGCTGATCCGACCGGCCAGGCAGGCGCCGACCGCCTCGAAGGCGTCGATGATCGTCACGTCGCGCCCGTCGAGCCGCCCGGGCATGATCGAGCCGGCGTACAAGAAGACGCTGGCGAGGTCGAGCCGCGCCGCCGCCATCAGCATCCCCGGCAACGACTTGTCGCAGCCGGCGAGCAGCACCGAGCCGTCCAGTCGCTCGGCCATCATCACCGTCTCCACCGAGTCGGCGATCACCTCGCGCGACACCAGCGAGAAGTGCATGCCGTCGTGACCCATCGAGATGCCGTCGGAGACCGAGATCGTGGCGAACTCCAGCGGGTAGCCGCCGGCCGCGTGCACGCCGGACTTCACGGCGTCGGCGAGCCGGTCCAGGCTGAGGTTGCAGGGCGTGACCTCGTTCCAGCTCGACGCGACCCCGATCTGGGGCTTGGCGAAGTCCTCGTCGCCCATGCCGACCGCCCGCAGCATGCCCCGCGCGGCGGCGCGCTCCAGACCGTCGGTCACGTCACGGCTGCGCGGCTTGATGTCCGGCGGCGCGGTTGCTGCCCGTGGGTCGGTGGTGGCCATACCGGCGAGACTAGGCCCAAGCCGAGGGCGTCAGGACCTCCCGCCCAGCCGGACCAGAGCGGGGCCGAGAGCGACGTAGGCGCAGCCCACGGCCCACAGCAGGCTGACCATCGTGCCGATGATGAAGCGCTCGGCGGCGCCGGCCCGGTCGTCAGCCCGCAACTCGGGATAGCGGCCGAGACCCTTCAGCGCGAGGGCAACGGCGATGCCCTCGGGCCACCGGCCAGCGAGCGACGCGAACACCGCTACCCGCTCCAGCGCACCGATCCAGGCGCCCCCGCGCAGCACCTGGCCGGCGGCGGCAAGGGAGCCGGTGCGAGGCGGCTCTTGCGGGGGGCCGCCGCGTGCGTCGACGCCGGCGAACACCGCGACCGTGACCACTCCCCCACCAGCGGTGGCCAGCACCAGCGCCGCGAGTGCCGCCGCGACTCCGGCGCGGCCGGACGGCTGGTGACCCACCGCGGTCGCCACCACCGCGGCGGCGAGCAGGCCGGCGAGCAGCGCACCGAGCGCCGCGGGAGCCGGTGCGTGCCTCGTCCGCCGCAGACCCTCGGCGACGGCAAGAACGAGCAGGGCGAGCAGGACGAGCGCCGAGGCGATCAGCACGGTTCCTCCTGCGAGTCGACATCGGCCGCGGCGAGCAGCCAGGCGGAGAGCTCCAAGGCGTCGCGCTCCTCGCTGAACCCTGCCACGCGCAACCGACGACTCACCGCCTGCGCGCTGATCCCCAGCTCGCGGGCGACGTCGAGCTGTCGGTCGGAGCCGCGCATGAGGTCCACGGCCTGCCAGCCGGTGGGCGTACGTCGGGCCAGCAGGCCAGCGAGCAACCGCAGGCACGTCTGGGCCCGCGTCGCCGACTCGGCGTCGACACCGTTGACGGCCACGCCGCTGGTGGTGGACTTGGCCCGCTCCACCGCCACCCGGGCTTGCACGTACGCCGGGCCTCGGCCCGCCCGGGCGGTGTCGGGCAGCGGGTGCTCGACGGGTCCGATGCCCACCCCGAGTGCCCAGCCGCCCGACCGGGTCATCGCCGCCACCACGTCCACCACTGCGGCGGGCTCGGCGACCAACGCCTGGATCTCGTCCCCGACCGTCCGCTCGAACGGCAGGACGAGTGGCACCCCGCTGGTCGCAAGGCGCTCCAGCAGGGCGGGAACGTCGTCGGCGCGACGCCTGCTGTCGTCCTGGTCCGCAGTGACCACGTACATGGCGCTCCTACCGTTGATCTCGTAATATCAAAGGTAGAGAATTGATCGCGTCGAATCAATGCTGTCACCTTGCTCGATCCGGGACGGATCCCGTGGAGGTGCCGCCAGCCGTGTGCCGAAGCCGCCGACGAGGCAGGATCGGGCCATGGTGCCTTCGCTGGATTCTGCCCGTGACCGGCTGGCTCAGGCGTTGTTCAGCCGGGTCGCCGGCGACGAGGGGCCCGCGAGGCGTGATCGCATCCACGCCACCGCGGGTCCTCGCTGGTTCGGCGAGGACAGTGCCATCCGTCGGGTGCACGGCGACGCGTCGATGTTCGTCGGTGGCATTCGCGCCCTGCTCCTGCAGTCACTGCACCCGCTCGCGATGGCCGCCGTCGCCGGCCACTCGGGCTTTCGTGGCGACCCCTGGGGACGGCTGCAGCGCACCAGCACGTTCTTGGCCACCACGACGTTCGGCGTGGTGGCCGACGCCCAGGCCGCCGTCGACCAGGTGCGGGCGATCCACGCGCGCATCAGCGGGGTAAGCGCCGACGGAGTGCCGTACGCCGCCTCCGACCCCCACCTGCTGCGCTGGGTGCACGTCGCCGAGGCCGACTCCTTCCTCACCGCCCACCAACGGTACGGGGCGCGGCCGCTCGATCCGGACGGGTGCGATCAGTACGTCGCCGAGGTCGCGGTGGTGGGCCGGGCGTTGGGTGCTGCCGAGCTGCCGACCACGGTGGCTGAGCTCGCCGGGTCGTTGGAGGGGTACCGAGCCGAGCTGCGCGGCACGGCGGAGGCGCGGCAGGCGGCCCGCTTCTTGCTGGTGCAGCCGCCGCTCCCGCTGCCCCTGCGTCCCCCGTACGGCGTGCTCGCGTCGGCGGCGCTCGGGCTGATGCCCCGGTGGACGCGGTGGCCGTTGCGACTGCCCTACCTGCCGGTCGCCGAGGCGACCGTGGGCCGTGCCGCCGGCGTGCTGGCCACCTCGACGATCCGGTGGGCGCTGGCCGAGCCGCCGGGTGCGACCACCACCGGCTGACCGGCGCTGCCCCGCCGCGCTGTAGACGTGGTGGCGTGCTGGGGTCGCCCCACCGTCACCACGTTGACGTGGTGACGTGCTGCTCAGCGGGGCTTCGAAGCCGGGCTGAGCAGCATGGAGCCGGGCTGAGCACCAGCCCGGCCACGTACCAACAACCACGTACCAACAACTGCTTGTCAACAACCACGTACCAGTACCGCCGCCGCGGTCGGCCCGGGTCAGCGGCCGGCGACGACGACGTTGGCGAGCGGCTCCCCGGCGGCGTACCGGCGCAGCTGCTCGCGCACCAGTCGGCTGATTCGAGGCGCCATCGCGGTGGTGGCGCCGCCGACGTGCGGGCTGATCAGCACTCCGGGTGTGGTCCACAGGCGATGACCGGACGGCAGCGGCTCGGGGTCGGTTACGTCGAGCGCTGCCAGCAGCCGCCCGCTCGCGGTCTCGGCCGCCAGCGCTTCGGTGTCCACCACGCCTCCGCGCGCGACGTTGACCAGCAGCGCGCCGTCTCGCATGGAGGCGAGGAAGTCGGCATCGACGAGGTGGTGCGTCTGCTCGGTCAGGGGCACCAGCAGCACCACGACATCGGCCTGCGGCAGCAACGCAGCCAACTGGTCCGCAGCCCGTACGCCGTCGCGGGCCGTCCGCCCCACCAGCACGACCTCGCACTCGAACGGCTCCAGCCGCGCCCGCAGGGCACCGGCGATGCTCCCGGCCCCCACCACCATGACGCGGCGGTCCGCCAGCGCCGGGCGCTGCCCGTGCAGCCACGTCCCCGCCGGCTGCGCGCGGACGAAGTCGGGGATGCCGCGCAGGCTCGCGAGCGTGAGCGCCACGGCCAGCTCGGCGGTCGACGCGTCGTGCACGCCGCGGGCGTTGCACAGGGTCACCCCGGCGGGCAGGTACGGCTCGACCTGCTCGGTGCCGGCGGTCTGGGTCTGCAGCACCCGCAGCGAGATCATCTGGGGCAGCAGGTCACGCAGGACGGTGCCGGGGTCGGCCCCGAGGTCGTACGGCGGGATGAAGACCTCGACCTTCTCGACGCCGGCGGTGGACGCATCAGGATCGCGCACCTCCTGCAGCCGCAGGCCGGCTGGCAGCTCGCCGAGCCCGACCGGGTCGAACGGCACCCAGACCACGGTCATGCCGGTGGCCCGCGCACGGGCTCGCTGCACCGAGGCTCACCCAACCGGCTGGTGAGCCGGATGCCGAGCGTTGGCCAGCTAGCCGGCCGGCCGTCGACGCGGTCGAAGATGCCCAGCGGGTAGTTGCTGAGCAGCCCGCCGACCACCAGGGTGGAGGTGCCCCGCGGCGTGGGCATCTGCACCGGTTCGAAGAAGAAGGGCAGCGAGGCGCCGTCGGCGAGGAATCCCAGCGGGCCGAGCAGCCGTCCCACGCGCCCGGAGTCGCGAAAGCGGTGGTAGTCCAGCGAGCGGGTGACGTCGGCGGCACGCTCCAGCGGTTCGCCCGCCGCCTGCAGGGCAGCCAGCACGGCACCGACGGCCCCGGCCGAGGTGCCGGCGATCCGCAGCGGCGTCGCTGGAGTGGGGCTGGCGTCCATGGGCGGGACCTTGAGCCTTGACCGTGTCCCGGGAACGGTGCAGCGGGCTCAGGACAATCGCTCGAGGACGAGCGCGCGCACCCTGGCCGCGTCGGCCTGACCGCGCATCTGCTTCATCACCGCTCCGATGAGCGCGCCGGAGGCGGCCACCTTGCCGGCCCGGATCTTGGCGGCGATGTCGGGGTTCGCCGCGATGGCGGCGTCGACGGCCTCGCCGAGGGCTTCCTCGTCGGACACGAGCTCAAGACCGCGGCCGGCGGCCACGTCCTGCGGCGAGCCTTCACCGGCGAGCACGCCGTCGAGCACCTGCCGCGCGAGCGTGTCGTTGACCCGTCCGGCGTCGACGAGCGCCTGGACTCCGGCCACCTGCTCGGGAGTGATCGGCAGGTCAACCAGGTCGACACCGCGCTCGTTGGCCCGCCGGGCCAGCTCGGCCAGCCACCACTTGCGGGCGGCCTGCGGGGAGGCACCGGCGGCGACGGTCTGCTCCACCAGGGCGAGGGCACCGGCGCCGACCACGTCACGCATCACCAGCTCGGAGAAACCCCACTCCTCGGCGAGCCGGGCGCGGCGCAGTCGCGGGTCCTCGCGCAGCGTGGTCAGCAGCCGCGCCACGTCCGCGCGGTCAGGTGCCAGCGGTGCGAGGTCCGGCTCGGGGAAGTAGCGATAGTCCTCGGCATCTGACTTGACGCGTCCGGCGGTGGTCAGGCTGGTGTCCTCGTGCCAGTGCCGGGTCTCCTGCGTGACCGTCCCGCCCTCGTCCAGCACGCTCGCCTGGCGGCAGATCTCGTACCGAACCGCCCGCTCGACCGAGCGCAGCGAGTTGACGTTCTTAGTCTCCGTACGCGTGCCGAAGGCCCGCTGACCGTGCGGGCGCAGCGACACGTTGGCGTCGCAGCGCAGCGAGCCCTGGTCCATGCGCACGTCGGAGACGCCGAGCGCGAACAGCAGCTCACGCAGGTGCGCGACGTACGCGCGGGCCACCTGCGGCGCCTGGTCACCCGCCCCGACGATCGGCTTGGTGACGATCTCGACGAGCGGGATGCCGGCCCGGTTGTAGTCGACCAGGGAGTACTCCGCACCGTGGATGCGCCCGGTGGCGCCGCCGACGTGCAGCGACTTGCCGGTGTCCTCCTCCATGTGGGCCCGCTCGATCTCGACGCGGTACGTCTGGCCGTCGACCTCGACGTCGGTCCACCCGCCGTACGCGATCGGCTCGTCGTACTGCGAGGTCTGGAAGTTCTTCGGCATGTCGGGGTAGAAGTAGTTCTTCCGAGCGAAGCGGCAGACCTCCGCGATCTCGCAGTGCAGCGCCAGCCCGATCCGCATCGCCGACTCGACCGCAGCCGCGTTGACCACGGGCAGGGCGCCGGGCAGCCCGAGGCACACCGGGCAGACCTGCGTGTTGGGCTCGGCGCCGAAGACCGTCGCGCAGCCGCAGAACATCTTGCTGGCCGTGCCGAGCTCGACGTGCACCTCGAGCCCCAGGACCGGGTCGTACGAGGCGAGGGCGTCGTCGTAGGACAGCAGAGTCGCGCTCACGCGAGCACCTCCAGCTCGGGCGCCAGGTCGAGCAGCGAGCCTCCCCAACGCTCCCGCAGCAGCGACTCGATCACGGCGCCGACGCGGTAGAGCCGGTCGTCGGCGAGCGCCGGCGCCAGCACCTGCACGCCGACCGGCAACCCGTCCTCGTCGGCGAGCCCGGCCGGCACGGAGATGCCGGGCACCCCGGCCAGGTTGGCCGGGATGGTGGCGATGTCGTTGAGGTACATCGCGAGCGGGGCGTCGACTCGCTCCCCGAACCGGAATGCGGTCGTGGGAGCGGTCGGGCTGAGCAGCACGTCGACCTGCTCGAACGCCGCGTCGAAGTCACGGGCGATCAGCGTGCGGACCCGTTGCGCCGAGCCGTAGTAGGCGTCGTAGTAGCCGCTGCTCAACGCGTAGGTGCCAAGGATGATCCGGCGCTTGACCTCGGCTCCGAACCCCGCGGCACGAGTGGCGGCCATCACCTGCTCCGCGCTGGGCGCCTCCACCCCTGCTGGTCCGACCCGCAGGCCGTACCGCATCGCGTCGAACTTGGCCAGGTTGCTCGACGCCTCGCTCGGCAGGATCAGGTAGTAGGCGCCCAGCCCGTACTCGAAGTGCGGGCAGGAGACCTCGACGACGTCGGCCCCGGCGGTGGTCAGCAGGGCGACGACCTCGTCGAAACGGACCCGCACACCGGCTTGGTAGCCCTCGCCGCCGAGCTCGCGCACGACGCCGACCCGAAGGCCGGTGACGTCGGCGGAGTGCACCGCATCGACGAGCGCCGGCACCGGGGCGTCGATGCTGGTGGAGTCGCGCGGGTCGTGCCCGCCGATGACCTCGTGCAGCATGGCCGCGTCGAGCACCGTGCGGGTGACCGGACCGGCCTGGTCGAGGCTGCTGGCCAGAGCGACCAGGCCGTATCTCGACACCCCGCCGTACGTCGGCTTGACACCGACGGTGCCGGTCACGGCGGCGGGCTGGCGGACCGAGCCGCCGGTGTCGGTGCCGATCGCCAACGGCGTCTCGAAGGCGGCCACCGCCGCGGCCGACCCGCCGCCGGATCCGCCCGGGATGCGGGTGAGGTCCCACGGGTTGCGGGTGGGCCCGTACGCCGAGTGCTCGGTGGAGGAACCCATCGCGAACTCGTCCATGTTGGTCTTGCCGAGGATCGGCAGCCCGGCCGCGCGCAGGCGCTCGACCACCGTCGCGTCGTACGGCGGCACCCAGCCGGCCAGGATGCGCGACCCGCAGGTCGTCGGCAGGCCGCGGGTGGCCAGCAGATCCTTGACCGCGACGGGCACGCCGTCCAGGTGCGAGGCCGGCGTGCCCAGGGCGCGGCGCTCGTCGGAGGCCTGCGCCTGTTGCAGCGCACCGGCGGCGTCGACGTGCAGGAAGGCGTGGATGCCGGAGTCGGCCGTGCCGTCCACCGCCTCGACCCGGTCGAGGCAGGCCTGCGTCAGCTCGACGGAACTCGTCTCACCGGCAGCCAGCGCGGCGGCGAGGTCCGCGGCGCTGCGGCGGACCAGGTCAGCCATCACTGCTCCTCGTCGAGGATGCGAGGGACGCGGAACCGCTGCTGCTCGCTGGCCGGGGCGCCGGCGAGCGCCTCGCCGGGATGCAGGCTCGGTCGCGTCTCGTCGGGCCGGGTGACGTTGACCAGCGGTACGGCGTGCGACATCGGGGGCACGTCGTCGTCCGCCACCTCGCTGACCCGGGCGACCGAGTCGAGGATCACCGCGAGCTGGGGCGCCAGGTGGTCGAGCTCGTCGTCGGTGAGGGCGATGCGGGCCAGGTTCGCCAGGTGGGCGACCTCCGCGCGGGAGATCGTGCGCTCGTCGGCCATGTGCGGTGCAGAGGTCCTCGTCGTCGGGGTCGCGCCGGGTGCTACAGACGCGCGGCCATCCTAGGGGCGGGCTCCGAACCCGCCGCTATCGAGATGCCCGAGAGCTCCGCATGGCCTTGGTGACGTCGACCGGCGCGCCTGAGGCGCCGCGCCGTCGACCGGTGACGAAGTCGGCGTACTCGGCGGTCTCCACCCCGACCAGCGCGATGCGGCCGTCTGCGTCGGCGTGGACGCCCCAGCCGTACCGCTTGCCGAGCGCGGAGGCGCGCAGGCATGCCTGGCCGCGGGCGTAGAAGGCGTCCCGCGCCGCTGCCCGCTCCTGCTCGGGGACGCCGTGGCGGTCGGCGAAGACGGTGAAGATGACGTCTCCGGACGTGTGCCCGTACGGGTGCTCGGCGATCATCGCAAACGTGCGGGCGGCGACCGACGGGTCGTCGACCTTGGTCGGCGGCACGGTGCCCTCGGTCGCCGTGCTGTCGTCGGCGACGGCGATGAAGGTGTCGACGTAGTCCACTGGATCCACGTGATCGACCCTAGGGCTCGAGCCCGGTCAGGAGAAGGCGGACCGACGCTGCGCGGAATCCACGGAAGACTGCTGCCGTGACGACGCTGCACGAGATCGCCCTCCTGCGCCTCGCGGCGCAGCGGATCGCCGGTGCCGGTCGGCCTCGCGCGACCGACGCAGTCCGCTGGCTGACCGCCGCCCAGGCTCAGGACTACCGCGGTGTCCTGGTCTCCGTCGCGCTGCGCACCGCGTCAGGCACGGTGGAGGGCGTCGAGGCGGCACTCGACGCCGGCGAGGTCGTCAGATCGTGGCCGATGCGCGGCACCCTGCACCTGGTCGCGGCCGAGGACCTCGGCTGGATGCTCGAGCTCGCGGCACCGCGGGCGATGGTCGGTGCCGCCACCCGCCGCGCTCAGCTGGACCTCGACCTGGCTGTCGTCGAGCGCGCCCGTGAGCTTGCCGTGCACGCGCTCTCGGGCGGCCACCAGCTCCGGCGCGACGAGCTGCTGGCCCGGTGGGGTGAGGGCGGCATCAGCACGGCCGGCCAGCGCGGCTACCACCTGCTGTGGCACCTGGCGCAGACCGGCACGCTCTGCTTCGGACCGGTACGCGGTGGGGAGCAGCTTCTCGTACTCGTCGACGAGTGGATCGCCCACCCCCGACGCCTCGAGCGCGACGAAGCGCTCGATGAGTGGGCCGGACGCTACTTCTGCAGCCACGGACCCGCGACTGCCCGGGACTTCGCGAGGTGGACCAAGCTCGTCGCCGCCGGCGCGCCCGCGGGGTGTTCCTGCTGCCCGGGTTCGACGAGCTCGTCCTCGGCTACCAGGACCGCCGGGCCACACTGCCCCCTGAGTTCGCCCCCCGCATCGTGCCCGGCGGCAACGGCGTCTTCCGGCCGACGGTCGTCAGCGACGGCCAGGTCGTCGGCACCTGGAAGCACACCGGCCGTGGCGCGCGGCGGTCGGTGACCGCGACGCCGTTCACGTCGTTCACCACAGCGGTCGCGCACGCCATTCCGCGGGTGTACGCCGCCCTGCCCTGAAGAACCTGTCAGCGTCTGCCGTCGCTACAGCGACGGCAGACGCTGACAACAGCGACGGCAGGCTGGGTCAGTCGGGGGCAGGCCCCTGCGCCACCTCGGCGGCTGCCTCGGGACCCTGCTCGAGCAGAACCCGGAACCCGGCCTCGTCGAGCACCGGTACGCCGAGCTGCACGGCCTTGTCGTACTTCGACCCCGGGGCGTCGCCGGCCACCACGAACCCGGTCTTCTTGCTGACCGAGCCGGACGCCTTGCCGCCGCGGGCGGTGATGCCCTCCTTGGACTCGTCGCGGCTGAAGCCCTCGAGCGAGCCGGTGACCACGACGGTGACCCCCTCGAGGTGACGAGGGGTCGACTCGTCGCGCTCGTCGGCCATGCGTACGCCGGCCGCGCGCCACTTGGCGACCACCTCTCGGTGCCAGTCGAGCTCGAACCACTCGATCACCGCGTCGGCGATTGTCGGCCCCACCCCGTCGACGTCGGCCAGCTGCTCGCGGCCGGCGTGCTCGATGGCGTCGAGGTCGCCGAACGAAGCGGCCAGCGCCCGTGCCGCCGTGGGGCCGACGTGGCGGATCGACAGCGCGACCAGCACCCGCCACAGCGGGCGCCGCTGGGCCTGCTCGAGGTTGGCGAGCAGGCGGGCACCGTTGGCCGACAGCGCGCCGTCCTTGTTGGTGAACAGCGGGACGCCGAGCAGCGCCACCTCGTCGAGGGCGAACAGGTCACCCTCGTCGCGCACCACGCCCGCGTCGAGCAGCGCGACCGCAGCCTCGTACCCGAGGACCTCGATGTCGAAGGCGCCACGCCCGGCGACGTGGAAGATCCGCTCCCGCAGCTGCGCGGGGCACGAGCGGGCGTTCGGGCAGCGGATGTCGGCGTCGGACTCCCTGGCCGGCGCGAGCGCCGTGCCGCACTCCGGGCAGTGCGTCGGCATGACGAACGCGCGTTCGGACCCGTCGCGCAGCGCCGCGACCGGGCCGACGATCTCCGGGATGACGTCACCGGCCTTGCGCAGCACCACGGTGTCACCGATGAGCACGCCCTTGCGCTGCACCTCGTGCGCGTTGTGCAGCGTGGCCATCTCGACCGTCGAGCCGGACACCTTGACCGGCTCCATCACGCCGTACGGGGTGACCCGGCCGGTGCGGCCGACATTGACCCGGATGTCGAGCAGCCGGGTGTTGACCTCCTCCGGCGGGTACTTGTAGGCGATCGCCCACCGCGGTGCGCGCGACGTCGAGCCGAGTCGGCGTTGCAGTGCGACCGCGTCGACCTTGACCACGACGCCGTCGATCTCGTGCTCGACGCTGTGCCGCTGCTCGCCGTACTCCTCGACGTAGGCCCGCACCTGCTGCAGTGTGGGAAGCACGCGGGCGCGGTCGGAGACCGGCAGCCCCCAAGCGCGCAAGGCGTCGTAGGCGTGGGACTGGCGCTGCGGGGCGAACCCGGTGCGGGCGCCGATGCCGTGGCAGACCAGGCGCAGCGGCCGGGTCGCGGTGACGCGGGGGTCCTTCTGTCGCAGGGACCCGGCGGCGGCGTTGCGCGGGTTGGCGAACGGGCCGCGGCCCTGCTCGACGAGGTCGGCGTTGAGCTGCTCGAACGCCGCGAGCGGGAAGTAGACCTCGCCGCGCACCTCGACCAGGTCGGGGACGGGGTGCTCGCCGCTGCCGGTGAGCCGGTTGGGGATGCCAGCGACGGCGCGCACGTTGGGGGTGATGTCCTCGCCCGCTTGGCCGTCGCCGCGGGTAGCACCGACAGCGAGCCGGCCGCGCTCGTAGGTGAGGTTGACCGCGAGCCCGTCGACCTTGAGCTCGCACAGGTAGTCGACTCCCGAGCCCACGGCACGCTCCACCCGCTCGGCCCAGGCGGTGAGCTCCTGCGGTGTGAACACGTTGTCGAGGCTGAGCATGCGTTCGCGGTGCTCCACCGGCGTGAACAGCGTCGACACCGCGCCACCGATCTGCTGGGTCGGCGAGTCGGGCGTACGCAGGTCGGGGTGCGCCTCCTCGAGCCGCTGCAGCTCGCGCATCGCGGCGTCGAACTCGGCGTCGGACAGGGTCGGGGCATCCAGCACGTAGTAGCGCCAGCGGGCGTCCTCGACCCGCTCGGCCAGCAGGCGGTGTCGCTCGCGTACGTCGGGCGGCGCCTCGGGTGGCGCCGTCGCCGTCGTGGCGGGCCTCTCCGCGGCGGCCGCCGGGTCTGCCGTGCTCATGACGCCATCCTGCCGGTCGGCACCGACGATGCACGCGGTCGATGCCGGCGCTCGCCCAGCCAGTGGTGCCAACCCGAGCTCTCGCTCCATTTAGTGGTGCCAACCCGGGCTCTCGCTCCATCCAGTGGTGCCAACCCGGGCGCCGCGGGCGCGGAATGTGCGTGCTTGGCACCACTCGATGGTCGGCCGGCGCAGGATCCGCTCAGCGGAGGCGCCAACCGTCGACAGGAGGCTGTTGCCCGCGCTCGTCCAGTGGCCCAAGCGCGGCGGAGCGGCTGCGCGGTGAGCGTCCACTCGATCTCTCGACGAGGTCGGTCTGATGCGGCATCACCAGGGCCATGCCGATGTACGTACGACGTGGCGGGTCCTCACGCGGATCGGACCGCTGACCGCGCCTGTTCCACTTGGACAACACCTCGAACACCTCACCGGCGCAGCGACGCGCCTCCTGGTCGGTGAGCAGCATCGGCACGTCGTGGCTCTCCCACACTCCTTGGCCGTGGTCGGCTGCGAAGAATCGCTCGACCAGCGCCTGCCAGTAAGCCGCCGCGTGCCGCCGGAACGCTCGCAGCGCCACCTCGCCCTGCGGTGTCGCGCTCAGGTGCGCCTTCTCGATCCTCAGTCCTTCGCTTGCCGAGGGCTGCCACCAGCGCTCGCGGCCGTCAGACACCCCCGATGCGTCCTCGATCAAGCCGTACCGCCCGAGCTGGCGCAGGTGGAAGCTCACCGAGTTGACCGGCTGAGCCACCGCTTCGGCGAGGGTCGTCGCGTTGGCCCTGCCACGCGCGTACAGCTCGTACAGCAATGCCGACCGCACCGGATGGGCAATCCCCCGAAGGACCCGAGAGTCGGCGTCGAGGTACTTCGTGGCCATCCCCACAGCATGGGTGCCGTCCTGTACGCCGGACTGGCGGCCGCCTTGCTGGTGCACCGTCTCTCGCTGGTGCACCTTGTCGGAGCCGCGCTGTTGACGGGTGTCGTTGGCGCCTTCTTCAGCCCCGCGGAGCAGGCAGCCCTGCGTACGGTCGTGCCCGCTGTCCAGCTGCCGACCGCTTACAGTCAAAACCAGGCACGTCAGCATGTGGCAGAGCTGATCGGTCCGCCGGCTGGCGGGGCGCTCTACTCGCTTTTCAGATGGGCGCCCTTCCTTGTCGACGCGGTGACCTTCGCGATTTCGGCCCTGGCCCTCACCCGCCTCGCGACGGCACTGCCGGCTCCCGTCCGCGTCCAACCGCCAACGACACTGCGCACGGACATCGCCGAAGGCGCGCGGTTCTTGCTCTCTCGAGGGTTTCTACGCGCCATCACGGTCTCGGCGGCGCTCTGCAACTTCAGCGTCAGCGCACTGTTTTTCGTTCTCACCCTGAAGCTGTTGCGAGCAGGAGTCCAGCCTGCGGCCATCGGGGCCATTGACACCATCGGGGCGAGCGCAGCGCTCGTCGGAGCCATCGCCGCGCCGGCGCTCATCAGGCGAGTCCCGACGGGTGCGCTCACGATCTGCGTGCTTCTGCTCATCTCGGCGGCAATCGTGCCCATGGCGTTCACCAACGACGTGGTGCTCATCGGACTGCTGCTGGCGGCGGGCCTCTTCCTGCTCCCCGCAGGCAACGCCGCCATCGTCTCCTACCTGGTGGCCATGACGCCCGACCGGCTGCAGGGCCGTGCCAATGCCGCGCTCAACTTCATCGCGATGCTGTTCACGCCGCTTGCCCCGATCACCGGCGGCCTTCTGATCGAGGCGTGGGGCGCGAAGCCAGCGATGCTCGCCGCTGCTGGCCTGACAGCGCTCAGCATTCTGCCGCTGCTGTTGAGCGCGGACACCCGACGGTTGCCCATACCGGACCGGTGGCTGATCGAGACCGACACAGCGTCCTCTGGCCAACAGATCCGCTGAGCCTGCTGCTGTGACGACCGTCTCGCTACCGCACTCAGCCGGCCTCCGTGGCCACGTTGGCCGCCACCTCGCGGACCAGCGCCATCGCCCGACGAGCCCAGCCGGACGAGGCGCCCGCAAGTCCGCACGCCGGGGTGAGCACCAGTCTCGGCGCCACGGCATCGAGCCCGAGGCCGTCGACGAACCGAAGCGCCTGCGCAGTGACATCTCCAGCGCCCGGCACCACGGCGGGATCGACACCCGGCACGATCCCCGGCCACAGGTCGACGCCGGCCTCGAACGCGTCGGCCCAGGCGTCCCCGACGGCAGCCACCAGCGAGAGGTCGAATGACACCGCGGCCGCACCGGCGTCGGCCAGCAGCCGTACGGGTACGTCGGCGGCGCAGCAGTGGACCAGCGGCACCGCGCCGGCCGAACGTACCGCCGCGGTCACCCAGGACAGCGCCTCGACCGCGACCGGCGCCTCGACGCTGCGGTGCCGGGAGAAGCCGCTGGCGGTCGGGATGGCCGCGGCCAGCACGGCGGGCAACGCCGGCTCATCCAGCTGCACGAGTACGGCTGCCCCCGGGACCCGGCGCCGCACGTCGGCGACATGGCCGGCGACCCCCTGAGCCAGCGACTGTGCGAGCTCGCGGCGGGCGCCGACGTCGGCGAGCACCCGGTCACCGCGCGGGCGCTCCATGCCGGCGGCAAGCGTCCACGGGCCGGCGACCTGCACCTTGAGCCGGCCGGTGTAGCCCTGGGTGTGCTCCTCGAGCAGGTCGAGGTCCTGCGCAAGCAGGGACATCGCCCGCCGCTGGTCGATCCCGGACGCGTCCGTGAGCCGCCAGCCAGCCGGTTGCAGGTCGGCGGCCAGCCCGGACAGCAGGGCGGTCGCCCGCCCGACCATCGAGGCCGGCTCCCCGCGCGCGGGCAGTTCGGGCAGGTGCACCAGGTTGGGCAGCTCCCCGACGACCGCGCGTACGGCCTCGGCGACGTCGGTTCCCGGCAGTGACCCGACGCCCGTAGCGGCGGTCACCGGCCGGCCGGGGCCGGTGCGGTCGCGGAACTGGTGACGGTGCTGGTCTCTGTGCTGGTCTCTGTGCTGGTCCCTGGGCTCTCGGTGCTGGGGCAGATGATCGTCGCGCTCCCGACGACCCGGGTGCCGGCGTACACCACGAGCGCCTGGCCTGGTGCGACCCCGGTCACCGGCTCGTCGAGGCGGGCCACGACCAGGTCGCCCGCCACCTCTACCCGGGCGGGCACCGGTGCGCCGTGGGCCTGCAGCTGGACGTGCCCGTGCAGCGCGTCAGGCGCGGTGTTGCACCACCGCGGTGCGGTCCCTTCAACCCGGTCGACCGCGAGCCGCTCGCGCGCCCCCACCGTGACGGTCCCCCCGACCGGCTGGATCGACAACACGAAGCGGGGCCGGCCGTCGGCCGTGGGCGTGCCCACACCGAGCCCGCGCCGCTGGCCGACGGTGTAGCCGTACGTCCCGTCGTGCCGCCCGAGCTCCTCCCCGGCCTCGTCCACGATCCGGCCAGGACGCGCGCCGAGCCGCCGGCGCAGGAATCCGGCGGTGTCCCCGTCGGGGATGAAGCAGATGTCGTGGCTGTCGGGCTTGCGCGCCACCGCGAGGCCGCGACGCTGGGCTTGGTCGCGTACGTCGCTCTTCCACGAGTCGCCCAGCGGGAACACGGCGTGGCGTAGCTGCTCCTGGGTCAGCACCCCGAGCACGTACGACTGGTCCTTGCCGGGGTCGACGGCCCGATGCAACTCGACCCCGTCGGCGCCTGGCCGAAGCCGCGCGTAGTGCCCGGTGACCACGGCGTCGAAGCCGAGCGCGAGCGCCCGGTCGAGGACCGCGGCGAACTTGATCTTCTCGTTGCAGCGCACGCAGGGGTTCGGGGTGCGGCCCGCTGCGTACTCGGTCACGAAGTCGTCGACGACATCTGCGGCGAACCGCTCCGACAGGTCCCACACGTAGAACGGGATGCCGAGTACGTCGGCGGCGCGGCGGGCGTCGTTGGAGTCCTCCAGCGAGCAGCAGCCACGGGCTCCGGAACGGTACGACTGCGGGTTGCGCGACAGCGCGAGGTGGACGCCGGTGACGTCGTGGCCCGCGTCGACGGCCCGGGCGGCGGCCACGGCGGAGTCGACGCCACCCGACATCGCGGCCAGCACCCGCAACGGGGCAGCCGTCATCGGCGTGAGCCTGCCAGCCCGGCGGCACGAGCCCGCTCCGCGACGGCCGGCAGCACGTCGAGCAGCAGGTCGACGTCGTCGTCGGTCGAGGTGTGCCCGAGGCTGAGCCGCAGAGCGGAGCGGGCCGCGGTGTCGTCGCAGCCCATGGCCAGCAGCACGTGGCTGGCCTGTGGCACGCCGGCCGTACACGCGGAGCCGGTCGAGCAGGAGATCCCGTGCGCGTCCAGCAGCATGAGCAGCGAGTCGCCCTCGCAACCGGGGAAGGACAGGTTCGCGAGCCCCGGCAGACGGTGCTCCGGTCCGGGCAGCGGGTCGCCGTTGAGCACGACGTCCGGCACGACGGCCGTGATTCCGGTGACCAGGCGGGCCCGCAGCTCCTCGAGCCGCTGCGCCTGCGCGGGCTGCCGGGCGACCGCGGGTTCCACCGCGGCCGCGAAGCCCGCCGCCAGCGGTGCGCTGAGGGTGCCCGACCGGATCTGTCGCTCCTGCCCGCCGCCGTGCAGCAGTGGCACGACGTCGAGCTCGCGACGCACGAGCAGCACCCCCGCCCCGATGGGACCGCCGAGCTTGTGCGCGGTCAACGTCATCGCGTCGAGGCCGCTGGCGACGAAGTCGACCGGCAGGTGACCGACGGCCTGGACGGCGTCGCTGTGCACGGGTACGCCGTGTTCGTGCGCCAGCGCGACGACCTCCGACAGTGGGTTGACCGTGCCGACCTCGTTGTTGGCCCACATGCACGTCACCAGCGCCACCGAGGCAGGGTCGGAGGCCAGCGCCTCGGCGAACGCATCGAGCTCGAGGCGTCCGGTCGCGTCCACCGGCAGCAGCTCGAGCTCGGCACCCTCGGCCTGGGCCAGCCACACCAGTGGGTCGAGTACGGCGTGGTGCTCGGTCGCCGGGGACAGCACCCGGCACCGGCGCGGGTCGGCGTTACGTCGCGCCCAGTACAACCCCTTGACGGCCACGTTGTCGGCCTCGGTGCCGCCGGAGGTGAAGATCACCTCGCTGGGCCGGGCACCGACCGCCTTGGCGATGACCTCCCGGGACTCCTCCACGGCGCGGCGCGCGGCCCTACCCGAGGAGTGCAGCGACGAGGGATTGCCCACGGCGGCGAGCCCGTCCGCGACAGCGGCGACGGCCACGGGGACCATCGGCGTCGTCGCCGCGTGGTCGAGATAGGCGCCAGGCGTTCGGCGCTGGCCGGGGACTCGGTTCATCGCCGCCCCAGCGTACGGCCTGCGTCCGCCGCTGGTGTGCGGCCCGTCCGGCTCCTGCCGACCGGCTGTGACCGGTCCTCGGGCGATTCGGTGTGGCTGTGGCGCGTCCGACGTGGCTGGCGCACCGGTACGGGACCAGCGACCGGTGCAGCCGCCACGTCGGACTCGACGGCCCCGATCTCTGGTGGCCGGACCGGAGCGTTGGAGGGCATCTGAGGTGAGGGCCTCAATGCTGTTGCGGCTGCACCGTGGCACCACCCACACTGGCGATCGACATGGAGATCTGAGCACCCTTCGTACCCGCCCGAGGCCGACGCCCGGCGGGTCCCGTCGTCTTTTTGGTGTGCCATGTCCATCGACGTCCTCTCCCCGCTGGTCGCCTCCGGGCTCGTGCACGCGTACGGCGACCGCACCGTCCTCGACGGCATCGACCTGGTCGCGGCACCCGGCCACCGGGTCGGTCTCGTCGGCGAGAACGGGTCGGGCAAGTCGACGCTGCTGCGTCTGCTCGCCGGAGTGGAGCAGCCCGACGACGGCTCCATCGAGCGACCCCCCGACCTCGTCCTGGTGTCGCAGGAGCCGGAGTTCCGCGAGGCGGCGACCGTGGGTGACGTGCTCGCCGACGCACTGGCGGCCCAGCACGCCGCCGTACGCCGAGTCGAGGAGCTGGCGGCGTCGCTGGCCGCCGATCCCGGGTCGGCCGACGCGTACGACCGGGCGCTGGCCTGGGCGCTGGCCCACGACGCATGGGACGCCGACCGGCGCGCCGAACAGGCCGCCCGGCGCCTCGGACTCGCCGCGATCGAGCGGGACCGTCCGGTCGCTGAGCTGTCCGGCGGTGAACGCACCCGGCTGGCCCTGGCGGCGGTGGTCACCCGCCGCCCGGCGTGCGTGCTGCTCGACGAGCCGACCAACCACCTCGACGGCGCGGGCCTCGAGCTGATCGAGGGGTTCTGCTCCGGCGTGCCCGGCGTACTGGTGGCCGCCAGTCACGACCGGGTGTTCCTCGACCGGGTGTGCACCGATGTCGTCGACCTCGACCCGGTGGCAGCCGGCCTCGACGGCCGGGGCGGGCGCCGCTACGGCGGCGGGTTCAGCGCGTACCTCGACGCCAAGAGAGCGGCCCGTCGCGGCTGGGAGGAGACGTACGCCGAGCAGCAGGAGCAGCTGCGGGAGCTGCGACACGCGGCGTCGCACACCGCTAGGCAGGTCGCCCCGCACGACCGACCGCCGCGCGACGGCGACAAGTACATCTACGCGTTCAAGGGCGCCAACGTGCAGCGGGCGGTGTCACGACGAGTCCGGGACGCCGAGCGACGGCTCGCCGAGGCGGAGCGGGACCAGGTACGCCGACCACCCCGGCCGCTGCGGTTCGACTCCGCGCTCACCGACACCCGTGGGGGCGGAGCGGTCGCCGTACGTAGGCTGCGAGTCGAGGGTCGCCTGCGGGTGGACCGCCTCGACGTACCCTCCGGCGGACGGCTCCTGGTGACCGGCGCCAACGGCAGCGGCAAGTCCACCCTGCTCGGCGTGCTCGCCGGGCTCGTGCCGGCCGACGAGGGTCACGTCGAGGTCGGCGGGCGCCGGGCGGGGCTGCTCCCCCAGGAGGTCCGCTTCGCCCGGCCGGACGCCAGCGCGGTGGCGACGTGGGCGGCGGCCGTCGGGCCGGACCCCCGCGTGGCCCTCGGTGAGCTCGGCCTGGTGCACCCGCGGGACCTGCGCACCCCGGTCGGTGCGCTCAGCGTCGGGCAGCGTCGCCGGCTGGCGCTCGCGGTGCTGGTGGCCCGGGCTCCGGACGTGCTGCTGCTGGACGAGCCGACCAACCACCTGTCGCTGACCCTGGCCGGCGAGCTCGAGGAGGCGTTGGGTACGTCGCCCGGCACGGTCGTGGTCGCCAGCCACGACCGGTGGCTCCGCCGCCGCTGGCACCACCCGGTGCACCCGCTGTCCGGGCGCCTGACGTGAGCCGGAGCGGCTTTCGACCCGGCCGAGGGACCCTGGAGTCACGTCGGACGTGGGCAGGGGGCGCCATGGCCACGTGGGCTCACGTCGGACGAAACGATTGGGGCCTCGCGGTGCGGGCCGGGCCGACCGGCCGTAGCGTGCACGTCGAGACGCAGGCAGTCGATCGAGAAGATCAAGGAGCAGCGACCGTGCGCATCGTCATCACCGGAGCGAGCGGCAACCTCGGCACGGCGCTGCTGCGCCGCCTGGCACGCGACGGGTCCGAGCACGAGGTGGTCGGTGTCGTCCGTCGGCCGCCGACTGCCGCGGGCGCGCCGTACGACGCGGTCAGCTGGGTGGAGCTGGACCTCGCCGAACCGGGAGCCCGCGAGGCGCTGCAGCCGGTCATGAGCGGTGCGGACGCCGTCGTCCATCTGGTCTGGGGCTTCCAGCCGTCACGCGACGTGGCGTACCTGGACCGAACCGGTGTCGGCGGCACCTCGGCCGTGCTCGCTGCCGCCGGCGACGCCGGCGTCGACCACCTGGTGCACCTGTCCTCCCTCGGCGCCTACTCCCCCGGCCCCGACGATCGCCGCGTGGACGAGTCGTGGCCGACCGAGGGCATCGAGTCCCTCGCGTACAGCCGCGAGAAGGTTGCCGCCGAGCGGCTGCTCGACGAGTACGAGAGCGCCAACCCCGACGGCACGGCCATCGCCCGGATCCGGCCGGCCATCGTCATGCAGCGTGACGCCGGAAGCGCGCTGCTGCGCTACGGGCTGCCGCCGTACGTCCCGGCGGCGCTTCTGCGGCACCTGCCGGTGCTGCCGGTGGATCGTCGGCTGGTCGTCCAGGTCGTCCACGCCGACGACGTGGCGGACGCCGTCATACGCGTGCTGGAGCAGCGGGCCACCGGTGCCTTCAACGTGGCCGCGGAGCCCCCGCTGACCCGCGACGACATCGCTGAGGCGCTCGGGGCGAGGCCCGTGCACGTGCCCATGCAGGTGCTGCGTATGGCGACCGCTCTCGCTTGGCGGGCCAGGCTGCAGCCGCTCGACCCCGGATGGCTGGACCTCGGCCTCGCAGTGCCGTTGATGGACACCATCCGAGCACAGCGCGAGCTCGGCTGGCGGGCGAGCGTGACCGCCCACGACGCGCTGACCGAAGCGGTCGACGGCATGACCGACGCAGCCGCGACATCCAGCCCGGCCCTGCGGCCGCGCTCGGTGCTACGCCAACTGGGCCAGCTCGTGCGCCGGGGACCGATCGGCGACCGTCGCCTGCCCTGAGTCACTGAAGGGCGGCTGCCGAGCCGCCGAGCCCGTTGGGAGTCACGTTTCCGCAGCGGGAAGGGCCGTACGACTGCCGAAACGGGGCTCTCACCGAGCCGAGCCGGGCTGGTGGAGCCGCGCGGGTGAATCAGCCCTTGCGCTTGGTGATCTCCTCGGTGGCTTGGGGCAGCACCTTCTTCAGGTCACCGACGACGCCGAAGTCGACGAGCTCGAAGATCGGCGCCTCCTCGTCCTTGTTGACCGCGACGATGGTCTTGGAGGTCTGCATGCCGGCCCGGTGCTGGATGGCCCCAGAGATGCCGCTGGCGACGTACAGCTGCGGGGACACGGTCTTGCCGGTCTGCCCCACCTGGTAGGAGTGCGGGTACCAGCCGGAGTCGACCGCGGCGCGCGATGCGCCGACGGCGGCGCCGAGACTGTCGGCGAAGGCCTCGACCGCGGAGAAGTCACCACCGGTGCCGCGGCCGCCCGAGACCACGATCGCTGCCTCGGTGAGGTCGGGGCGCCCGGTCCGCTCCCGCGGCTTGCGATCGACCACCCGAGCCGCCTTGGCGCCGTGCGAGATCGTCGCCTGGAACGGCTCGAGCGCACCCGCGGCCGTTGCCGGCTCCGGTGCGGCGGAGTTCGGTTTGACCGTGATGATCGGGGTGCCCCGGGTGACCGTCGAGAACGTCTTGTAGTCGCCGGCGAACACGTTCTGAGTGGTGACCGGACCGTTCTCACCGGGCTGCACGTCGACCGCGTCGGTGATGAGCCCGGACTCCAGCTTGATGGCGAGACGGGCGGCGATCTCCTTGCCCTCACCTCCAGACACCAGCAGCACCGCCGCAGGGCTCGTGGCCGTCACCAGCTGCGCCAGCGCCTCGGCCTTCGGTGCCACCAGGTGGTCCAGCACGGCCGGGTCGGAGACCCAGTAGATCTTCTCGGCGCCGAAGCGGCCGAGGATGTCGACCGCACCCTCGGCCCCCGGGCCGAAGAACACCGCCGACGGCTCACCGAGTCGACGCGCGATCGTCAGCAACTCGGCGGTGGGCTTGCGAACCGCCCCGTCGACGTGGTCGACGACGACCAGGATCTCGCTCAATGTCTCCTCCAGGGACTGTGCAGCTCAGATGAACTTCTGCGACGCCAGATACTCGGCGAGCTGCCGCCCACCGTCGCCTTCGTCGGTGACGACCCGGCCGGCGGTACGCGGGGGGCGCTCCTCGACCGAGGCGACCTGCGTCCAGGCAGCGGCGAGTCCGACCTGCCCGGAGTCGACACCGAGGTCGGCGAGCGACCAGGTCTCGAGCGGTTTCTTCTTGGCCGCCATGATCCCCTTGAACGAGGGGTAGCGAGGCTCGTTGCACTGGTCGGTAACGCTCAGCACCAGCGGAGCGCTCGCCTGGACCCGTTCGGTCGCCGTGTCGCCGTCGCGGCGGATGGTCACCGTCGCGCCGTCGACGGTGACCTCGGAGGCGAACGTGACCTGGGGCAACCCCAGGCGTTCGGCCAGCATCGCAGGCACCACCCCCATGGAGCCGTCGGTCGAGGCCATGCCGCAGATCACCAAGTCGACCGGGGCTTGCGCCCCGATCTTCTCGATCGCCTTGGCCAGCACCAAGGAGGTGGCCGCGGCGTCGGAACCGTGCACAGCGTCGTCGAGGACGTGCACCCCCGTGTCGGCCCCCATCTGCAGCGCTTTGCGTACGGCGTCGAGGGCAGGCTGAGGGCCGAGCGTCAGCACCGTCACCTCGCCACCTTGGGCCCCCGCGATCGCCAGGGCCTCCTCGATCGCGTACTCGTCCAGCTCGGAGAGCAGGCTGTCCACGCCGACCCGGTCCACGGTGTTGTCCACCGCGGTGAAGGTGCGGTTGCCGGTGGCGTCTGGCACGTGCTTGACACACACGACGATGTTCATGCTCGACCTTTCCGGGTGCGGAGCGGGGGTGCCGGCCGAGCGTGGCCGGACGAGCCTGCCACGACGCCGGCGTCACGCCGTCGGGGCGCACTCGCTACGTTACCGATTGGTAACCCCCCTGCGACCCCTCCGGTCCATGGCCTCGGTCACACCGGGGTGACCCGGCAGGGGCCGGCAGGTCTCAGGCCCGTCATCTCGACCCGGGCTCACTTGCTGGGGCGGATGATCCGGTCCAGCACCTTGCCGATGATGAGGTAGACGACGGCCGCCAACCCCCAGTTGACCAAATGCTCCTTGCCGGACTCGCCCTTGCCGAACTCGAAGACGTTGGCGAACGGGCCCACCAGCCGCTTGCCGATGCCGATGAAGAACTGAACGACGCCGTTGTCGGGGTTGGCCGCGTCCAGCGCGTACAGCAGGGCCCCCAGGGCGAGGACGACGGCCGCGAGCACGGCCACCAGCCAGACGATCGACGCGATGAGGTTGCGGAGCCGGTTCGACCCCTCACCGATGGCCCCGACGGCGGCCTTGGCCTTGTCACCCCGGGAGGCCTTCGGCCGGGAGTCGCTCGTCTCGGCGGCGTGGCGGGACGGTTGCGGTGCCGCCGGCTTCTGCGACTTGGTCCCTGCGTGCGCCGGTGCGCGGTCGGCCCGCTTGCCGGCTGTCGGCTTCGAGGAGGAGGAGGCAGGGCGGCGGGACGAGGGCAGGCGGTCCGCGGACGCGCCGTCGGACGACGGGGTGTCGGAGGAGGGGTCGGAGGACGTGGTGTCCGACGACGTGCCACCAGAAGTCGACGTGCCAGAGGACGCACCGCCAGAGGACGCACCGCCAGGGGACGCACCGCCAGGGGACGCACCGCCCGCAGGGGCATCCGCTGGCGCGGTGTCCGTCTCGGTGGTGCCGGCGCGGCTGCCCGCGCGCGAGCCCGGCGTGACGTCGGCGGTACTGGATTCCTGCTTGCTCGACACGGGGGGCTCCTGGTCCTCGCTGCGTCCGGGAAGGACTGGCGCGCACGCGAGTATGCCTCACGCACCAGCAACTGTGCCCGTGCGGACCTCGACGTCGGGCCGCTGGTCATCGTTCCACCTGCTCGCGTCTCCCAGACGGCACGGTCGCGAGCCGGACCGCCTCCTGCACCGTGGCGACCTCGTGCGCGCGCCCGTCAGCGACGAGTCGGGCGCGGTCGGGGGCCGAGCCCGCCGCCGAGCCGACCGCCGTGTCGACCGTTGAGCCGACCGCCGGTCCGTTGTCGTCTCGACGTCGCAGCAGGCGGGCGGGTACCCCGCCGACGATGCTGTAGTCGGGGAAGCGACCGCGGACGACGGCGTGGGCGGCGAGCACGCTGCCGCGGCCGACGACCGTGCCGCGTAGCACTGAGACCTTGGTGCCGATCCAGCTGCCGGGCCCGATGCGCACCGGCGACTTGACGATCCCCTGGTCCTTGATCGGGGTGGTGAGGTCACTGGTGACGTGGTCGAAGTCGCACACGTACACCCAGTCGGACACGATCGTGCCGGCGCCGATCTCGATGTCGAGGTGGGCGTTGACCTGGTTGTCGCGCCCCATCACCACCTTGTCCCCCAGCCTCAGGGTGCCCTCGTGCACGCGCAGGGCGTTGCCGTCACCAATGTGGACGAAACGACCGAGCACGATGCGACCGTAGCCGGGTCGAGCCTCGAGGCGCACCCCCTTGCCGAGGAAGACGAGCCCCTCGGTGACCACGTCGGGGTGCCGCAGCTTGAGCAGCGCGAACCGGACGTAGCGGCGCAGGTGGTACGGCGTCCAGGCCCGGTTCCGGACGATCCAGCGCAGGCTCCCCCCGGTGAGGAACCGGGCCTGTCGAGGGTCGTGTTTCCCCAGGGGCAGCGGCGGTGCACGGCGCGACATGCGCAGATCAGGCCGGCGAAGGCTTCGTCGCGGTCACCGACACGTTGTAGTAGAGCGCCGCCGGGACGAACGGTCGCAGGGCCCGGTCCAGCGCGGAGAGCAGCAGCCAGGAGTGGTAGGCGAACAGCCGCCAGCGCCGGCCGAGCCGCTCCGCTGGCACCGCGCACTCGAAGGTACGCACCGGCCACCCCCACCACGCGGCGGTGAGCTCCTCGGTGACCGTACGGACCCCGACTCCCCCGGCCCGGCGGACCGTCCGCTCGAGCTCGGCCGGATCAAAGGTGTGCAGGTCGACCACGGCCTCTAGTGCGGCGGCCCGCGAGGACTCGTGCAGCTCCTCGGGAGTGCGCGCCCACGACCGCCGCAGCCCCGGCAGACGGGTGATTCGGGTCGCGGCCGACCAGGTTGCCCTCGACAGCCGGCGCGCGACCCAGTCACCGAGGCGGGTGGGTTCGCCGCAGACGACCAGCCGACCACCCGGGCGCAGGACCCGGAGCATCTCGCGGAACGCCAACTCCACGTCGGGGACGTGGTGGATCACCGCGTGGCCGACGACGAGGTCGAAGCAGTCGTCCCCGTACGGCAGGCGCTCGGCGTCAGCGGCTCGGCCCTGCACTGCGAAACCGAGTTCGTCGGCGTTGCGCTGCGCCGCCTCCACCATGCCCGGCGAGATGTCGGTGACGTGGGCCTCACCCAGCACGCCGGCCAGCTCGAGGTTGAGGGTGAAGAAGCCAGTGCCGCAGCCGATCTCGAGACTGCGCTCGTACGGCCAGCCGTCCGAGCCGGCGACGTTGACGAAGCGGTCGCGCGCGTAGTCGACGCATCGCTGGTCGAAGGAGATCGACCACTTCTCGTCGTAGCTCTGGGCCTCCCAGTCGTGATAGAGCACCTGGGCCAGCTTGGTGTCCTGCCAGGCCGCCTCCACCTGCTCCGCGCTGGCCTCGGACCGCGCCGCCGTCGTGGCCCTCCGGCCGCTCGTCTGGGTCGTCTGAGTCATGCGGGTCACCGGCCCTCGAAGACGGCCTTGCCCGGACCCTGCGCCACGAAGGACCGCATGCCCGTGCCGCGGTCCGCGGTGGCGAACAGGGCGGCGAACTGGACCCGTTCGATCTGCAGGCCCGTGACCAGGTCGACCTCGAGACCAGCGTCGATCGCCTCCTTGGCGGCGCGCAGGGCGTATGCAGGCCCGGTGGCGAACTGGGCGGCCCACTCCAGCGCCGCGTCGTAGACCTGCGCGGCGGGCAGGACGCGGTCGACGAGGCCGATGCTGAGCGCCTCGTCGGCACGCACGAAGCGACCGGTGTAAATCAGGTCCTTGGCCTTGGCCGGTCCGACCAGCCGTGCCAGCCGCTGCGTGCCACCGGCACCGGGGATGATGCCGAGCAGGATCTCCGGCTGGCCGAGCTGTGCGTCCTCGGCGCAGAACCGCAGGTCGGTGCAGAGTGCGAGCTCGCAGCCACCGCCCAGCGCGTAGCCGGTGATGGCGGCCACGGTCGGTTTGGGGATGTCGGCGACGGCGGTGAGTGACGACTGCAGGGCACCGGAGCGGTCGACCATGTCGGTGTAGGACATCTGCTCCATCTCCTTGATGTCCGCGCCCGCCGCGAACACCCGCTCCCCGCCGTACACCACGACCGCGCGCACGTCGCTGCGTTCGGTCGCCTCCAGGGCGGCTGCCCGGATCTCCTCCTGCACCGCGACCGACAAGGCGTTCATCTTCGGCCGGTCCAGCCGGATCGTGCCGACGCCGTCAGCGACCTCGAGGCGTACGTGCTCAGCCATGTCGACGCCTCCTCAGGCTCGTCCCTCGGCGGTCCCAGAGCGGCCACCGACGGGTTCGGCGAGCCTAGACCACGGCCGGCGGCGCGCCGGCGGGCAATTCGGCGGCTGTTGCCTGGCCGGTGCGGACGCCGGCTCGTCTCATGCGGGTCAGCCTGCGGCGAGACGGGCGGAGGTGGCGACCGTGCGGGCCACCCGCGCGTAGTTGGCCAGATGGGCGGCATCTGGTGTCGCCACGGTCACGAGCACCGCCCAGCTGGTCCCCTCCAGGGGGACCAGCACGCTCACGTCGGCCAGGGGTCCATCGGGAGCGGCGGCTCGGGTGCGTACGGCGAGCAGACGGTGACCGGCGCGCTCGACGGCGATCGTACGACCTGGCCGCGGAGCCGGCTCCTGGCGCCAGACCTGCGCGGTGCCTGCGACCGCCACCAGAGGGTCGCTCTGGGGGACGTACTGCAGGGCGACCCCGAGGGCGGCGACCGACGGGTCGCCGTCGAGCTGGACGGCACAAAAGGCGGTCGCGAAGACCGGTCCGCTCTGCAGCGACCTCGACAACGCCTGCAGGTACAGGGCCAGCGCCTCGCGCCGGCGGGGATCCGACACCGCCAGCGTGTCGAGCAGCGCGGTGACGGCGTGCGCGCGGTCCTCGATCGCGACGTCGCCGGGGACCGGATGGAAGGACACCGGCAGGTCCAGCGTGACTGCCGGCGCGGCGACCAGCGTGGTCATGACTCGTCCCCGGCGCGGGCAGCGGGGCCCGGGTGCCGCAACCGGCCGGCCAGGCCCGCGCCGGTGGCGAAGCCGGCTGGGGCCAGCAGCGGCGCTGACTCAGGCGCGAGCGGGGCGCTCAGCAGCGCCTCGATCCGGTGAGCCGCCGGCGAGCCGGCGACCAGGGCCGCCACCCGGGGGTCCTCGAGACCGGGAACGGCGGCACCGGCTCCCCACAACGCGGTCACGGTGGTGGCGACTGCTGTGTCCCGGTCCAACAGGGCGTCCGTCGCCCGCAGTTCCTCGCGGGCGTCTCGGACCCACTCCTGGACCGCGACCTCCAGGGCGTTGAGACTGCGCCCCAGCGCGCTGACCAGGTCATCGTCGACCCTCGAGTCGGCCGGCGCCAGTGCCGCGACGAGCTCGTCGCCGCCCCGCTCCAGCGCCGCGGCTTCCCGGTCGTGATCCGCAGCGAGCAAGGCGACCTCCCGTCCCAGGTTCCTGCGCTGGCCCTCCGTCTCGGGAGTGTCCGGCAGGGCGGTGGCCCGCTCGGCGAGCTCGTTCGCGCGCTCGGCGTGGCGGGCGAGAACCGTACGCCAGTGCGTCAGGGCGGCGGCGTGCTCGACGACCGCGTCCTCGACGCGTCCCAGCTGCTGTGCGTACGTGCCGAGCTCGGTCCTGGCTGCCTCGGTCACCGCTCCCTGGCACCACGCCTGCGAAGCGAGGAGGTGCTCGACGCCCCGTCGTGCCCGCGAAAGCGCAATCACGCTCTCGCGCAGCGTCCCCAGCAGCCGTTCGACCGCCGCCAGGGAACCAGGGGCAGGGTCGTCGCCTAGCGCCCGGGTGCGGTTCACGTGCCCGCCCCGCGGTCGGCGCCGGGCTCGGCCCCGCTCTGGCTCAGGTGCCGGGCGGTGACGGTCGCCGACGCGCGCGCCGTCGCGGCCAGGGCGGCCGTTCGCGCCGCGAGCCGGTCCAGCGCGTCCGCGGTGACCTGCGACGCGCGTGCCGGACCCACCGGCAAGCCGTCGGCAGTCAGGTCCCGCAACCTGCGTTCGACGTCGGTGAGCGAGTCGTCGACGTCTCGCAACGCCGTCACGACCTCGGCAAGCTCGTCGGTCAGTGTGGGCACCGTCTGGGTCACCGGACCTCCCATCCGAGTCGTCCATCTGGGTCGTTCATCCGGGTCGTTCATCCGGGTCGTAGCCCTTGCGTACGTACGACGTGCACGTCCACCGGGGGTGGGGGCATTGTGCCCTCCCGGAGGGTCACCGATGCGCCTGCGCGCGGACTGCGTGTGGGTGAGTGGACACGCGGTCAGCCGGGGGTCTCAACGGGGAGCGCGACCAGGCCGATCTCAGCGGGGGAGGCGAGCAGGTCGTGCTGGGGCAGGACGCGCACCGTCCACCCGAACGGGCCCGTGTGGTCGAGCACGACGTCGCCGCCGAAGCGGTAGCCCCCGCCCTCGAGCTCCTCCTGGACGGCCAACGTGGTCACGCTGGCCTCGGACAGGATGTCGTCGTCGTCGACGCGCCCGTGCAGCACCTGCACGTCCACGTCGTCTGGACCCAGCGCTCCGAGCTCGGTCCAGACCCGGACCGTGAGCACCGATCCGACCACCGGAGTGTCACCGACGCCGTGTGCCTCCACGTGGTCGACGCGGACGTCCTTCCAACCGGCCCGCACGCGCTGCTTCCACCGCGCGAGCTCGCCGGCCAGCTCCGGGTCGGCGAGGGCGCGGGCGGAGGTGACCGTCGGTACGTAGAGCTCGTGCACGTAATCGTGCAGCATGCGGTCCGCCAGAACCTTGGGACCCAGCGACGTGAACGTGTGACGCATCATCTCCAGCCACCGCGTCGGAAGTCCGTCGGCGTCGACGTCGTAGAAGCGGGCGGCGACCTCACCCTCGACCAGGTCGTACAGCGCGTGCGCCTCGATGTCGTCGCGGCGGTCCGGGTCCTCGACACCGTCGGCCGAGGGGATCGCCCAGCCGTTGGAGCCGTCGTACCACTCGTCCCACCAGCCGTCGAGGATCGACAGGTTCAGGCCACCGTTAAGGGCTGCCTTCATCCCCGAGGTGCCGCAGGCCTCGTACGGACGCAACGGGTTGTTCAGCCACACGTCGCAGCCGGGGTACAGCGGCTGGGCCATCGCGATGTCGTAGTCGGGCAGGAACACGATCCGGTGTCGCACGTCGGCACCGTCGGCGAACCGGACCAGCTCGGCGATCAGCCGCTTGCCCCCGTCGTCGGCGGGGTGCGACTTGCCGGCGATGACCAGCTGGACCGGCCGGGTCGGGTGCAGCAGCAACGAGCGCAGCCGCTCGGGGTCGCGCAGCATGAGCGTCAGCCGCTTGTACGAGGGCACCCGGCGCGCGAACCCGATTGTCAGCACGTCGGGGTCGAGCACCGAGTGGACCCAGCCGAGCTCGGCCGGGGACGCACCGCGCTGCAACCACGACTCGCGCAGCCGGCGCCGCACCTCGTGCACCAGCCGCTCGCGAAGCTGCCGCTTGGTGTCCCACAGCGCGCGCGAGTCGACCGCTTCGACCCGGTCGAACGTGGCCGGTGCCCCGGGGATGAGCTCACACATCTGCTCGGCCATCCAGGTCGGTGCGTGCACGCCGTTGGTGATCGAGGTGATCGGCACACCGTCGGGGTCGAAGGACGGCCAGAGTCCGGCGAACATCCCCCGGCTCACCTCACCGTGCAGGAGGCTCACGCCGTTGGCGCGCTTGGCCAGCCGCAGGCCCATCACGGCCATGTTGAACATCGACGGGTCACCGCCGGCGTAGTCTTCGGCACCGAGCGCCAGCACCGCGTCCACGGGTACGCCCGGTGCGCTGACGTCTCCACCGAAGTGCTGCTCGACCAGCTCACGGGGGAACCGGTCGATCCCGGCCGGGACCGGGGTGTGCGTGGTGAACAGCGTGCCGGCCCGGACCACCTCCAGCGCCGTCGTGAAGTCGAGCCCGGAGTCCTGCACGAGCTCGCGGATGCGCTCGAGTCCCAAGAAGCCGGCGTGGCCCTCGTTGGTGTGGAACATCTCCGGCTCCGGTGCGCCGGTGACGCGCGAGTACAGCCGAAGGGCACGCACCCCGCCGACGCCGAGCAGCAGCTCCTGGAGCATCCGGTGCTCCGAGCCGCCGCCGTACAACCGGTCGGTGACGTCAATGCCCAGGTCGCGGTTGAGCGCCAGCTCGGCGTCGAGCAGCAGCAGCGGCACTCGACCGACCTGCGCGACCCAGATGCGGGCCGAGAGCAACCGTCCGCCCGGCAGGTCGATCGTCACGTATGGAACCGACCCGTCGGCGTCGCGCAGCAGCGTCAGGGGAAGCCCGACGGGGTCGTTGACGGGGTACGTCTCCTGCTGCCAGCCCTCCCGCGAGAGCGACTGGCGAAAGTAGCCGTGCCGGTAGAACAGGCCGACCCCGACGATGGGCACGCCGAGGTCACTGGCGGCCTTGAGGTGGTCACCCGCGAGGATGCCCAGGCCGCCGGAGTACTGGGGCAGCACCGACGTGATACCGAACTCGGGCGAGAAGTACCCGATGGCGCGCGGGCCGAGCTCCTCGCCCACCGCCGACTGATACCAACGCTCACCGCTGAGGTAGTCGTGCAGGTCGGCCGAGGCAGCCGCGAGTCGCTGCTGGAAGACCTCGTCGGAGGCCAGCGACTCCAGCCGCGCGACCGACAACGAGCCGAGCAGGCGCACGGGGTCGTGTCCCGAGGCCTCCCACCCAGCCGGGTCCACCGACGCGAACAGGTCCTGCGTCGGCCCGTTCCACGACCACCGCAAGTTCATCGCGAGGTCACCCAGCGGACGCAACGGTTCGGGCAGGACGGGGCTGACGGTGAACCGTCGGATGGCACGCACGGGCGAACGCTAGCGGCCCGATGTGATGCGACACACCGCAGAGTTAGTCGATAAAGTCTTGTGAGTCAGGTATTTCGATGCAATTTATCTATGCCGCTACGGCATCCAGGGGCCCGCGCCCGCCACGCCTCACCGGCTTGTGAGTTCGACCCCGGCGGGATCTGCCCGTCGACTGGTGCCAGAAGGGGGTTCCAAGCCGCCATCAACCCCCTTCTGGCACCACTCGGCGCAAACGCGCCCCCTTCTGGCACCACTCGGCGCTGTCCCGGCACGCCGCGAGCGGTGCGACCGCGTCCCCCCGGTCCCGGCGATCTGACGTCGAGCGCGGGGCTTCGATACGTTGGGACGCGATGATTCCCCGCATCCCCGTCCTGGACGTCTTCCCCGTCGTGGAGGGCGGCGCCTACCCGGCCAAGGCCGTGCTCGGTGAGCCGTTCCCCGTCGAGGCCACGGTGATTCGCGAGGGCCATGACCGGCTCGGCTGCGGGGTCGTCCTCACCGGTCCCGACGGCGCTGACCGGCCGCTCCGCCAGATGAGCCCCGTGTCGGTCAGCGTCCCCGACCGCTACGTCGCCTGGCTGGAGGCCGACGAGGCCGGGCCGTCCACGTTCCGGGTCGAGTCCTGGGGCGACCCCTACGCCACCTGGTCGCACGACGCCCCGGTCAAGCTGGAGGCCGGCGTGGACACCGAGCTGATGCTGATGGAGGGAGGCCTGCTGCTCGAGCGGGCCGCCGCCGACCTCCCGGCCGGCGCCGACCGGCAGGTGCTCACCGACGCGGTGACGGCGCTGCGCGACACCACCCGCCCCGTACCCGCGCGGCTGGCTGCCGGGCTGACCCCCGCGGTGGCGGACCAGCTGCACCGGCGCCCGGTCCGCGAGTTCCTGAGCACGTCGACGGCGTACCCGGTTCTCGTGGAGCGTCGCCGTGCCCTGGTGGGCTCCTGGTACGAGTTCTTCCCTCGCTCGGAGGGCGCGGTGCGGGCAGCCGAGGGCACGGTCACGCCCGGCACCCTGCAAACGGCGAGCGAGCGGTTGCCGGCGGTGGCCGCGATGGGTTTCGACGTCATCTACCTGCCACCGATCCACCCCATCGGCCGGCGCAACCGCAAGGGGGCCAACAACACCCTGACCCCGGTGCCGGACGACCCTGGCTCGCCGTGGGCGATCGGCTCGGCCGAGGGCGGGCACGACGCCATCCACCCCGGGCTCGGCGACTTCGCCGACTTCGACGCCTTCGTCGCCCGCGCGGGTGAGCTGGGCCTGGAGGTGGCGCTCGACCTGGCGCTGCAGTGTGCGCCGGACCACCCGTGGGTGGCGGCACACCCGCAGTGGTTCAGCACCCGGGCCGACGGGTCGATCGCCTACGCCGAGAACCCGCCCAAGAAGTACCAGGACATCTACCCCCTGAACTTCGACCACGACCCCGAGGGGATCTACGCCGCGGTGCTGGCCCTGGTCCGGCTGTGGGTCTCGCACGGCGTCCGGATCTTCCGCGTCGACAACCCCCACACCAAGCCGGTGTGCTTCTGGGAGCGACTCTTCGCCGACGTCCGGCTCACCGAGCCCGACGTGGTGTACCTCTCCGAGGCCTTCACCAAGCCGGCGATGATGCGCGCGCTGGCGACCGTCGGCTTCTCCCAGAGCTACACCTACTTCACCTGGCGCAACACCCGAGCGGAGCTCGAGGCGTACCTCGCGGAGGTGTCGCGCGAGACCGCGCACGTCCTGCGGCCCAACTTCTTCGTGAACACCCCCGACATCCTGCCCACGTACCTGCAGCACGGCGGCCCGGCCGCGTTCAAGGTCCGCGCCGTGCTGGCGGCCACCGGATCCCCGTCGTGGGGCGTCTACGCCGGCTACGAGCTGTTCGAGCACGTGGCGACCCGCCCCGGCGCCGAGGAGTACCTCAACTCCGAGAAGTACGAGATCAAGGTCCGCGACTGGGACCGCGCCGCTGCCGAAGGGCGCACGCTGGCGCCGTACCTCACCCAGCTCAACGACATCCGCAGGCGGCACCCGGCCCTCGCCGAGCTGCGGAACCTGACCGTGCACTCGGCCGACGACGACGCCGTCCTCACCTTCTCCAAGCGCACCGGCGGCCCGGGCACCGGCCGAGCCGAGGACATCGTGCTCGTCGTGGTCAACCTCGACCCGCACAGCAGGCGGGAGTCCATGGTGACCCTGGACATGCCGGCGCTGGGCATGGGCTGGACCGACTGGTTCGAGGCGTACGACGAGCTCAGCGGCCAGTCGTGGCCATGGGGGCGCGTCAACTATGTCCGCCTGGACCCCGCGTGGGAGCCGGCGCACGTCCTCCAGGTCCGCAAGGGGGCTGGGTGAGCTCGGACGGGACAGCGGCGGTGGAGGCGGCGACGTCCGCGGCCGAACGGGCGCTGCACGGTGACGCGTACTGGTTCAAGCGTGCGGTGTTCTACGAGGTCCTCGTCCGGTCCTTCAAAGACTCCTCCGGTGACGGCGTGGGCGACTTGCGCGGGCTGATGGACAAGCTGGACTACCTGCAATGGCTCGGCATCGATTGCCTGTGGCTGCCACCGTTCTTCCCCTCGCCGTTGCGCGACGGTGGCTACGACGTCGCGGACTACACCGACGTCGCCAGCGACATCGGCTCGGTCGAGGACTTCAAGGCACTGCTCGACGAGGCGCACCGGCGCGGCATCCGGGTCATCATCGACTTCGTCATGAATCACACCAGCGACGCCCATCCGTGGTTCCAGCAGTCGAGGCGCAACCCCGACGGGCCCTACGGCGACTTCTACGTGTGGTCCGACACCGATGAGCTCCACCGCGACGCGCGCATCATCTTCGTTGACACCGAGCCGTCGAACTGGACCTGGGACCCGGTCCGGGGGCAGTACTTCTGGCACCGCTTCTACAGCCACCAGCCCGACCTGAACTTCGACAACCCGCGCGTGCACGAGGCGATGTTCGAGGCGCTCAGCTTCTGGCTCGACCTCGGCCTCGACGGGTTCCGGCTCGACGCCGTGCCGTACCTGTACGAGCGCGACGGCACCAACGGCGAGAACCTCCCCGAGACGCACGAGTTCCTCCGCACGCTGCGTCGCTACGTCGACGAGCACTACCCCGGCAGGGTGCTGCTGGCGGAGGCCAACCAGTGGCCGGCCGACGTCGTGGACTACTTCGGCAGCTTCTCCACCGGTGGCGACGAGTGCCACATGTGCTTCCACTTCCCGGTGATGCCGCGCATCTTCATGGGCGTGCGGCGTGAGTCCCGCTACCCGATCTCGGAGATCCTCGCCCAGACGCCGCCGATCCCCCAGCACTGCCAGTGGGGCATCTTCTTGCGCAACCACGACGAGCTGACCTTGGAGATGGTCACCGACGAGGACCGCGACTACATGTGGACCGAGTACGCCAAGGACCCGCGGATGAAGGCCAACATCGGCATCCGCCGACGCCTCGCGCCGCTGCTGGACAACGACGTCAACCAGATGGAGCTGTTCACCGCACTGCTACTGAGCCTGCCGGGCTCCCCGGTCCTGTACTACGGCGACGAGATCGGCATGGGCGACAACATCTGGCTCGGTGACCGCGACGGCGTCCGCACCCCGATGCAGTGGACCCCCGACCGCAACGCCGGGTTCTCCACCGCGACGCCGGGCCGGCTGAACCTGCCGGTCGTCATGGACCCGCTCTACGGCTACCAGGCCGTCAACGTCGAGGCTCAGTCGGTCAGCACCTCCTCGCTGTTGCACTGGACCCGGCGGATGATCCACATCCGGCGGCAGCACCCGGCCTTCGGACTCGGTGAGTTCCGCGACCTCGGCGGTTCGAACCCGTCGGTGCTCTCCTACCTGCGGGCGTTCGGAGACGACGTGATGCTGTGTGTCAACAACCTGTCCCGGGTCCCGCAACCGGTCGAGCTCGACCTGCGCGAGTTCAAGGGGGTACGACCGGTGGAGACGCTCGGCAGCACCGAGTTCCCCATGGTCGGGGATCTGCCCTACTTCTTGACCCTCGGCGGCCACGGCTTCTACTGGCTGCGACTGCCTCGCCGCGAGGAGGCGAGCGACGCGTGACCTCATCGATAAACGAGCCCGACGGCCCCGGTGGCCGTGTCGGTGCGGAACGTGTCGGTGAGGAAGAGGCCGACCTGCTCGCGTACGTGAGCGCCCAGCGCTGGTTCGGCGGCCACGGCGGGGAGGTCCGGGTTCGTCGGGTGATCCGGCTTCCGCGCGCCGCGGCCGGCCCGGACGGCCCTTGGCTGGGCATCGACCTGGTCGAGGTGGAGTTCGACGGTGTGCCGACGCTCTACCAGGTGCCGGTGGCCTTGCACCGCAGCGCCGTACCCGGTCTTGCGCATGCGTGGATCGGCTACGCCGACGACCCCGAAGCCGGGCGAGTCCACGTCTATGACGCTGCGCACGACCCCGTCGCCATCGCGCTGCTGACCCGCGGGTTCACCGGCCCGCCGGTGCCCGGGCTCGAGCACCACACCACCGGCCCGGTGCAGGTCGACGAGAGCGCCGGTCCGATGATGCTCACCGGCGAGCAGTCCAACACCTCGGTGGTGATCGGCGCCGACCTGTTGCTCAAGGTCTTCCGCAAGGTTGAGGTCGGACACAACCCCGACATCGAGGTGCACGCCGCGATCGCGGGGCTCGCCAACAGCCGCGCCGACGCCGAGACCGAGCCTGGCCCGGGCACCGGCACCCGGGCCGGGCTGGTCGCGCCGGTCCAGATCGATCGTGGGCTGGGCGTGGTGGCGCCGCTGCGTGGCTGGATCCGCACCACCACCGACGGCCCTGCACCCGGTATCGACCTGGCGATGCTGCAGGACTTCCTGCGCACCGCCGTCGACGGCTGGACCTACGCCCGCAACAGCGTGCGTGACCTGCTCAACGAGGGCGACCTGTACGCCGAGGAGGTCGGTGGCGACTTCGCCGCGGAGGCGGAGCGGCTCGGTCGTACCACCGCCCGGCTGCACGGCGCCCTGGCGCTGGCCCTGCAGACCCAGACCTGGTCGGACGAGGATCTCGCGTCGCTCGTCACCCGCCTGCACGCCAGGCTCGAGGACGCGGTGGTGGTCGCCCCCGAACTGGAGCCCTACCTGGGGGGCCTGCACCGCGGCTACGACGCCCTCGAGCAGCTGTCGGCGGGTCAGGTCGTCCAGCGGGTGCACGGCGACTTCCACCTCGGCCAGGTGCTGCGTGACGTCGACGGATGGCGGGTGATCGACCTCGAGGGCGAGCCGGCTGCCCCGATCGCCGAGCGCACCGTCCTCGACTCCCCGCTGCGTGACGTAGCAGGCATGCTGCGCTCGCTCGACTACGCCGCCCACTCGGTGGCCTTGCAGTTCGACGACTCCGGCCAGGTGCAGCACCGCACGGTGGAGTGGGTGGCCCGCAACAGCGACGCGTTCCTCGCCGGATACGCCGCCGAGGGCGGCACCGATCCGGTCGCCGAGCTGGTGCTGCTGCGCGCGTACGAGGTGGACAAGGCCGTGTACGAGGTCGTCTACGAGACGCGCAACCGACCGACCTGGGTACCGATCCCGCTGGCCGCGCTGGCCCGTCTCGTCGGCGGGCAGGAGCTGTCATGACGCCTGGTCCGCCGGCTCCGGTCGACTCTGGGGTGCTCGACGACGTCGCGTTCGGTCGCCACCACGACCCGCACGCCGTGCTGGGGCCGCACCGCTACGGCGGCAGCCTCACGGTGCGCGTCCTGCGGCACGGTGCCCGCAGCGTCGTGGTCGAGCACGCCGGTGGCGTGGTGCGGCTCGACCCCGAGCACGCGGGCGTCTGGGTCGGCGTCCTGGACGTGCCCGACGCGGTGGACTACCGGCTTCGGGTGTCGTACGACGACGGACCCGGTGCGCGCGGCGACGACCCGTACCGCTACCTGCCGACCCTCGGCGAGGTCGACCTGCACCTCATCGGCGAGGGCCGGCACGAACAGCTGTGGACGGTGCTCGGCTCGCACGTACGGCGCTACCCGGCCCACGGCGCCCCCGGCGGTCCGGTCACGGGCACCTCGTTCGCCGTCTGGGCGCCCAACGCCCGGGCGGTCTCCGTGGTCGGTGACTTCAACGGCTGGGATCCGATGTCCTGCCCGATGCGCTCGCTCGGCTCCGGCGGCGTGTGGGAGCTGTTCGTCCCCGACCTCGGCGCCGGCGCGCTCTACAAGTACGACGTGCTGGGCCAGGACGGTGAGCGGCGGACCAAGGCCGACCCGCTGGCGCGCGCAGCCCAGCACCCGCCGCAGACCGCGTCGAGGGTGACCGAGAGCGACTACGCCTGGGGCGACGAGGCCTGGCTCGGCCGCCGCGAGCGCACCGCATGGCACGCAGCGCCGATGAGCGTGTACGAGGTGCACCTCGGCTCGTGGCGGCGGGGCCGCAGCTACCGCGACTTGGCCGGCGAGCTGGTCGACTACGTGGTCGACACCGGCTTCACCCACGTGGAGCTGCTGCCGGTGATGGAGCACCCCTTCGGCGGCTCGTGGGGCTATCAGGTGAGCGGCTACTACGCCCCCACCGCCCGCTTCGGCGATCCCGACGACTTCCGCGCGCTGGTCGACGCCTTCCACCAGGCCGGCATCGGCGTCATCTTGGACTGGGTGCCCGCGCACTTCCCCAAGGACGACTGGTCGCTGGGCCGCTTCGACGGCACCGCGTTGTACGAGCACCCCGACCCGCGCCGCGGCGAGCACCCGGAGTGGGGGACCTACATCTTCGACTACGGCCGTCCGCAGGTGCGCAACTTCCTGGTCGCCAACGCGGTGTACTGGATGCAGGAGTTCCACGTCGACGCGCTCCGGGTCGACGCGGTGGCCTCGATGCTCTACCTCGACTACGCCCGCCCCGAGGGTGAGTGGCTGCCCAATCAGTACGGCGGGCGGGAAAACCTCGACGCGGTGACCTTCCTGCAGGAGCTCAACGCCACCTGCTTTCGCCGGGTGCCCGGCAGCACGACGATTGCGGAGGAGTCCACCTCGTGGCCGGGTGTCACCCGCCCCACTCACCTCGGCGGCCTCGGGTTCGGCTTCAAGTGGAACATGGGCTGGATGCACGACTCGCTGGGCTACCTGCAGCAGGAGCCGATCCACCGGCAGTACCACCACCACCAGATGACGTTCGCGATGATGTACGCCTACACCGAGAACTTCGTGCTCCCCCTGAGCCACGACGAGGTCGTGCACGGCAAGGGCGCGCTGCTGCGCAAGATGCCCGGCGACGCCTGGCAGCAGCTCGCGACCGTGCGTGCCTACCTCGCGTATACGTGGGCACACCCCGGCAAGCAGCTGGTGTTCATGGGCGCCGAGCTCGGCCAGGAGCGTGAGTGGTCCGAGGAGCGCGAGCTCGACTGGTACCTGCTCGAGCACCCGGCGCACGCCGGCCTGCACCGGCTGGTGCGTGACCTCAACGCCGCCTACCGCGGCAACTCGACCCTGTGGACAGGTGACAGTGACCCGGAGGGTTTCTCCTGGATCGACGCCAACGACTCGGGCAACAACGTGCTGAGCTTCGTGCGGTCGGGCCAGGACGGGCCGGTGGTGTGCGTGGCGAACTTCGCAGCCGTACCGCACGAGGGTTACCGGCTGGGACTCCCGGCAACTGGCCCGTGGCACGAGCTCGTCAACACCGACGCCGACGTGTACGGCGGTTCCGGTGTGGGCAACCTGGGCGCGGTCGAGGCGGAGCCCCGGTCCTGGCACGGGCGTCCGGCGTCGGTGACCTTGCGGCTGCCGCCGCTCGGCACGCTGTGGCTGCGCCACGAGCCGGAACGGGCCTGAGCGTGGGGAAGCCCGCCGTCTCCTTGGCGGTCACCTCGGCCGTCGTTTCGGCGGCCAGCTCGGCCGTCGACTCGGCTGCCGGGACGGCCCTCACCTGGGCCGTCGGTTCCGCCGGCCGGGTCGTCGGCACCGTGACGTTGCTGCGCACCGGGGACCACGTCGCCGAACTCACCTGGTCGGGTGCGGAGCTCGCGGAGCTCGCGGAGCTCGCGGAGCTCGAGCCGCTGCGACAGGGGCTGAACCTGGCCGTCGCCCGGGCCTTCGACGAGCTTGGGTTGCACCGGGTGGAGGCCAGGATCCCGACCGACGACGTCACCGGCTTGCGCACGGCCGCCCTGGCCGGGCTGCGCCGCGAGGGGGTCCTGCGGGGTGCGGCGACCGACGGGTCGGACGAGGTCGTGCTGGGACGGCTCGCTGGCGACCCGGCCGTGAGCAGTCGAGATGGGTTCATCGCGCTGCTCAACGCCGGCCTGCCCACCAAACGGGTGATCGCCCACGGCGTGCTGCGTGACCCGGCCGGTCGGGTACTGCTGTGCGAGCTCACGTACAAGGAAGAGTGGGACCTGCCCGGCGGCGTCGTCGAGCCCGGGGAGTCGCCGCGGGAGGGTGTCGTGCGGGAGGTGCGCGAGGAGCTCGGGCTCGCGGTGGCGCCGCTGCGCCTGCTGACCGTCAACTGGCTCCGCCCGTGGCGCGGCTGGGACGACGCCTGCGTGTTCGTCTTCGACCTCGGGGTGCACGACCCGTCGCTGGTACATCGGTTGGCGCTGCAGCCGGCAGAGATCGCCGCAGCACACTGGTGCGACGCCGAGGCGGTGGTCCGGCGCGGCGCCGCCGCCACCGGCGGCCTGCTCGCCTTCCTCACCGCCAGTCCGCACGGTGCCGCGTACCTCGAGGGCGGCGTCGACCCCCTGGGTGAACAGGCCGCCCCACCGTCACCACGTTGACGTGGTGGCGTGCTGCTCAGGCCGGCTTCGAAGCCGGGCTGAGCAGCATGCAGCCGGGCTGAGCGGCGCGTCCCCGGGCACCCGCTGGCGACCGGTCAGCTTCCGGAGGCGTCGACGACGCCGCCGTACTGCCCGATCGCGCGGAGCTTTCCGCCTTCGGGCGGCAGGTAGAGCAGCACCTGGTGGATGTACGACAGCTGGCCACCGGAGTAGAGCTTGCCGGTGAGGAATGCCTGCTGCTCCGAACCCTCCGGCCAGTTGACGACGGTCCCCTCCGACAACGAGTAGGCGTCGACGCGCAGGAGGTCGGCGAACACGAGGGCGCCGCCGTCGGCGGTGCGCAACGCGTACTCGACCGGCTGGGCCTGCCACTGCTGGGCGAACCGCACCCCGCCGATCGACGACTGCTGCCTGGCGATCGTGGCCATCTGGGCGATGAACGAGTCGCGCACGATCAGCCGGCTGGGGTCGGTTTGGTCGTCGGAGCCGCCCGGTCCTCCGCCGGTAGTCGGAGCCGGCTGCGGACTCGAACCAGCGGCGCCGTCGCCGCCGGGGTCGGGCAGGTCGCTCGATCCACCCAGTTCCTGGTCCTGGGCGCGCTTCGCCGCCCGAGCTGCCGCCGCGGGGTCGTCCTGCCCGTTCTCCTCGGCACCGCTGGCGGCGTTGAGCGCACCGACGTACGCAGTGACCGCGTCGGCCGGTGACAGCGACAGGCCGTTGTCGTCGTCGGGGCGACCGGGGCCAGCGCGCCCTGGTCGTCGACGGCGAACCCCGGCAGGTCGACGGTGGTGAGGGTCTCGGGGCTGGCCACCAGCTGCCAGGTCGACACCGACGTCTCGCGGGTGAAGATCTGCACCTTGGTCAGCTTGCGCACCCCGTCGCGCACGACGGCCACGAACCACAGCGGGTACGACGTCAGGCGTGGGGCGAGCACCTGCTGGATCTCCAGGTTCTGGTTGTCGTCGACCTTTTCGGTGAGCAGCAAGCGGCGCGCGACCTGGAGCGCACCGGAGTCGATCGCGAGCACCGGACCGGTCTCGATCGAGGTCAGCGGCTGCGGGTCGAGCAGGCGCAGTGCGCTCCTGCGCACCCGGGCGTACCGCGCGTAGATCGCCTCGGCGTCGACCTGGGTGATGGCGATCTTGGAGGCGCCGGTCTCGGTGCGTTCGTGCGGCAGCGAGCACCCGGTGGCCAGCAGGACGGTCGCCACCAGCGAGCCGCCGAGCGACCGTGGCGCGCGATGGCCTCTTGGGCCCTCTCCCCGCCGATCGTCCACGTGACGCGGCGGTGGCGTGCGCTGCGACGCCTCCGAGGCACCCGATGGCCGCGACCTGGCCGGCGTCTCGCCAACGGCTGGTCGTGGCCGTGGGACGCGTACGCGGCTGCCGTCCGCCGTGGGATCCGCTGGTGGGCGCAGCGCGAAGCCGGGCCGGTGCGGAGCCCCCTGGTCGCGGCGGTCCGGGCCGGCTCGGCTTGCCGCCAGCCGGCCGGGGCCTGGGGGCCGTGCCGGCCGGGCGTCGCGCCGGTGCCGACCCGGCAGGCCTGCGGCGTGGTGCGGCGGTGCGTGGTGCAGCAGCCGGGGCCCCCACCGTACGGAGGGCCAGCCAGCCGAACATTCCGACACCCAGGGCCAGAGCCGCCAGGCCGAGGCCGAGGCCGGCCCCGAAGCCCCCGGCCAGGAAGTAGGACCCGCTGACCTGCAGGTCCTGCAGGTCACCGGCGAGCGCGACCACCACGAGCGACGTCGTCTCGTCGGGCAGCGACACGGTGATCTGCGCGCCACCCTGCCCTGCGTTCTGGGCGATCCACCAGTCGGCGGCCATCGGGGCGGCGGGTACGTACCGCTTGCCCGACACGGTGGTCGTCGACACCCGCCACGGGAGGTCGAGGGTGTCCACCCGTTCGAAACCGGTGCGCGAGAGGAAGTCGGCCACGTCCACGGTGTTGCCGAGCCCGAGGAACACCGGCTGGTTGTCGGGCAGCTCTGCGGTGACGGTGACCGTGGGTCCTGCCCAGCGCAGGACCTCCGGGCTGGTGACCAGAGCCACGTAGTCGGTGCCGACGTCGTGCGGGCCGGTGGTCAACCGGTTGTCCGGCCCGAGCAGCACGGCCATCGCCACGCCGACGACGACTCCGACCAGGGCCAGGACCAGGACGAGCACGCTCAGGATGCGCCGTCGCACGGTCACTCCCGCCGGCCAAATGTGTGCCCGCCAAGCCGCCAGCGAGCCGGCTCAGCCCATCTCGGCGCACCCTCGAGTCGGGGCAGCGAATGGGCGACTGGCCGAGGTCGGGTGCTTGACGATCAGAAGAGCGCGGCGGCCAGTCGGCGCCGGGCCGTTGCCACCGCCGGGTCGTCGGTGCCGACGACGTCGAACAGCGACAGCAGGTGGGCCCGGACCCGCTCCCGCTCGTCTCCGGACGTACGCGCGACGGTGTCGACGAGGCGTGCGAACGCGTCGTCGACGTGGCCGCCCAGGACGTCGAGGTCGGCCACCAGGGTCTGCGCGGAGACGTCGTCGGGCCGCTCGGCCGCCTCGCGGCGGGCCGCGGCCGGGTCGACGCCGTGCGCCCGCGACATCAGCTCGACACCGGCCAGCCGTTCGGCCGCCTCCCGGTCCGCCGGGTTGGCGGCCACCAGCGCCCGGTAGGCCGCCACGGCCCCGGGCAGGTCGTCGGCGGCGAGCGCGGCGTCCGCAGCGGCGAAGCGGGGGTCCGCGGCGTCGACCACATCTGCCGGTTCCGGCGGGCTCTGCTGCGCCGGACGCGGCTGCGCCCTTCCCGTGACACCGTTGGTCAGGGCGGCCTGGATCAACTGGTCGAGGATCGCCTTGGCCTCCCCCTCGTCGGTGACGGGGGGGATCTGGGCGATGGGTTGACCACCCAGCAGCGCCACCAGGAACGGCACGTCCTGCGCGCCGACGGCCTCCGCGATCTGCGGCAGCACGTCCACGTCGGCCCGGGCCAGGGAGAACCTGCCCTCGTACGCATCGCTGAGTCGGGTGAACATATCGGCGACCTGGACGCTCCCCGGCGACCGCGGCGACCAGAGCACCAGAACGACGACGTGTTGGAGTGACGACTCGATGACCTCGGCGTTGAAGGTCACCTCGGTGACGTCGACGACGTACGCCCCGCTCGAGGAGGCGCCGCTGCCGGCAGCGGCGGCCGGTTGACCGAGCACGGAGAGGTCGACGGCACCGGGGCGGGAGAACGACGGCGTGGTCATGGCCTCATTGTCCTCACTGCTTCCCGCCCGCCCCTGCCGGGTGTGTCCCGCAGGGGTCAGAACGACGGCGAGTCATCGGGCTCTCACGTTCTGACAACTGCGGCTGGTGGTCAGGCTCTAGAAGCGGGCTGGCTCCTGGTACTCCCCCCACAAGCCACGCAGGGCGTCGCAGATCTCGCCGAGCGTGGCCTCGTGGCGTACGGCCGCCAGCATGGCGGGGATGATGTTGTCCGTGGTACGGGCGACGGCGGTCATCGTGGCCAGCGCCTCGCGTACGCCGGCGTCGTCGCGGGCGTCGCGGCGGCCGCGCAGCTCGTGCACCTGCTCGGTCTCGACCTCGTGGCTGACCCGCAGGATCTCGAGGTCGTCGGTGACCGAGCTCTGGTGGCAGTTGACGCCGACGACCTTCTTCTCGCCCTTCTCCAGGGCGGTCTGGTACGTGAACGCGGCGTCGGCGATCTCGGACATGAACCACCCGTCCTCGATGCCGCGAAGGATTCCGGATGTCATCGGGCCGATGGGGTGCGTGACAGCGTCACCTCCTCCCATCCGAGCGATTCGCGCGAAGATCTCCTCCGCCTCGGCCTCGAGCCGGTCGGTGAGCGCCTCGACGTACCACGAACCTCCCAGCGGGTCGGCGACGTTCATGACGCCGGTCTCCTCGGCGAGGACCTGCTGGGTACGCAGGGCGATCTCGGCGGCCCGCTCGCTGGGCAGCGCCAGCGTCTCGTCGAGTGCGTTCGTGTGCAGCGAGTTGGTGCCACCGAGCACCGCCGCGAGCGCCTCGACCGTCGTGCGCACCACGTTGTTGTAGGGCTGCTGGGCGGTCAGCGACACCCCCGCGGTCTGGGTGTGGAAGCGCAACCACTGAGCCTTCTGCGTGCGCGCTCCGTACACGTCGCGCATCCAGCGCGCCCAGATCCGCCTGGCCGCCCGGAACTTGGCGATCTCCTCGAAGAAGTCGAGGTGTGCGTCGAAGAAGAACGAGAGCCCGGGCGCGAAGGAGTCGACGTCGAGCCCGCGCGACAGCCCCAGCTCGACGTAGCCGAACCCGTCGGCGAGGGTGTACGCCAGTTCCTGCGCCGCCGTCGAGCCGGCCTCGCGGATGTGGTAGCCGGACACGCTGAGCGGCTTGTACGCAGGGATCTCCCGGGCGCAGTGCTCCATCAGGTCGCCGATCAGCCGCAGGTGCGGCTCCGGGGGGAACAGCCACTCCTTCTGGGCGATGTACTCCTTGAAGATGTCGGTCTGCAGCGTGCCGTTGAGTGCGCCGACGTCGGCACCCTGCCGCTCGGCGGCGACGAGGTACATGCAAAAGACCGGCACCGCCGGGCCCGAGATCGTCATCGAGGTGGTGACGTCGGCGAGCGGGATCGCCGCGAAGAGCTCCTCCACGTCGGCGACGGAGTCGACGGCCACGCCGCAGTGCCCCACCTCGCCGAGGGACTGGGGGTCGTCGGAGTCGCGGCCCATCAGCGTCGGCATGTCGAAGGCCACCGAGAGCCCGCCGCCGCCGGCGGCGAGGATCATCCGGTAGCGCTCGTTGGTCTGCGTGGCGTTGCCGAAACCGGCGAACTGCCGGATCGTCCACGGCCGCCCTCGGTAGCCGGTGGAGTACAGCCCGCGGGTGAACGGGAACTCCCCCGGCCACCCGATCCGCTCGAAGCCGGGTCCCTCCGAGCCGTCCGGCGGTCCGTACACCGGCTCGACGCTGAGGCCGGAGAGGGTGGTGAAGTCGGCGTCGCGGATGCGGGAGGCGTCGTACCGGGCCTGCCACCGGGCTCGGCCGTCGGGCTGGTCGGGCTGGGCATTGGTCTCGTCGGGCACGCTGCCTCCTCAGGTCCGACGGCCACACTACTAGGACGTCCTAGTACTTGGCAGCGGGTGTTCTCGGGGACGGGGTGCCGGCTGGTGCCAACCCGGGCACCTCCCGCACCGAGTGGTGCCACCCAGGGCTTGCAGAGGCAGATCTACCCCCGGTTGGCACCACTGGGCGCAAGCCCACCCCCGGTAGGCACCACTGGGCCCAAACCCACCCCCGGTAGGCACCACTGGGCCCAAACCGGCTCTTCGATCTTCCGCGTGATCGTGTCCTGACGTGGGTGCCGGTGGCCCTGCATCAGGCTGGGTGTTGTCGAGACATCCAGCAGACAGGACCACCAGCGTGTCCCAGCCTAGGAGCGACGCCTGC
>JAABUN010000376.1_pt1 | contig 117327 bp, 119 predicted proteins | sample 5559311 | NCBI WGS metagenome assembly JAABUN01 (sample SAMN10711877, study PRJNA513370) | rock metagenome | isolation source: Antarctica rocks | place: Antarctica: Victoria Land, Siegfried Peak sud | reverse complement strand
CACCTCGTTTGACTGCCGCAATCGCTTTTTGACGCAGGTCTTCACTGTACGGAGATGGCATAGTGGCTCCTAGATGCTCTTCTGCCTTTTACTATAACGTCTTAATCTATCTCCGTAATGCTATACACGGTGCGGACGATCCTTTAGTTCCCAAAGCCCAGGTTGATACTTTTGAAAACGAGATGCGTCAAGCAAAAGTAGATTGGCAATTAACAGAGTACGGAGGAGCAGTACATAGTTTTACTAATCCTGAAGCTGGTAACGATGTCTCAAAAGGTGTAGCTTACAACGCTACCGCCGATAGACGCTCTTTTGCAGATATGCAGCAGTTTTTCGCAGAACTGTTTGCAGTTAAGAAACCTTAGTAAATAATATTAAGGGCGATCGCGCACATTTAAAATAGCGATCGCCTTATCTTTTACTTTTTGGACAAAATTATCCACACTGCATGAATAATTCCAGGTATATAGCCAAAAAGTGTCAAAACAATATTTATCCAAAAATCCTTTCCTATCCCTACTTGCAGGAAAACACCTAGAGGAGGTAAGAAAATTGCAGCTATTAAGCGAATAATATCCATAGTAGTCTCCCTTGTAGCCGTCCTTACCATGCCATCAGGCGATCGCAGCTACTATATTACTTTTTCAATATGTCACAAATTAGCAAAGGCGACATCTTTATAGAGATAGATTGAACAAGCTATCAACCGCCGCTAATTTTAGCTTTGTAACCCAACTGCGTCAAAATCTGTAAAAGCTTTTGGGTATGTTCTCCCTGAATTTCAATTTCATTTTCTTTGACTGTTCCCCCCGTACCGCACTGACTTTTCAGCTTTTTCACAAGTTCAATTAAAGTTTCATTTTTAGCTTTAAAACCAGTAATTACAGTAACAGTTTTTCCTTTACGTCCTTTGCGGGAAGCTTGGATTCTGACATCTTGCTCTGAAGCTGGTAAATCGGGAACACCCCTTGCTAAAGCTGGATTATTATCGCCAAACTCTTGATAAACAAAACGGGTTTGACTAGATTTAGTCGAGTCAGAATTGCGATTAGGTGATGCCATAAAAATAATTAAGCCGATTAGCCTATCTATACTAACTTGTGCAAGCTCCATCGCCGCCAGAACGCCAGAGCAGCAGCGCCACCATTTATAATTAAAACTATGCCCAAACATCTTCTAACACTTATTTTTACTGTTGCTCAAGGTTCCGAAACTAATTAATAATGCGAAAACTTTTGCCAGCAATGTTCTTTACTATGCTTACTCTCTCTAGCTGCGATATTCCTTTAAATGCAGACATCGGCTTACCACCACCGGAAACTATCGCCGCTTCCCCAGTAAAACCCCATTCAGCTATGGAAAAATCTATTCATCAACAAATTAATCAATATCGTCAGTCGCGCAAATTGCCGCCTTTAACCCTTGATTCTCGCATTAGCGCCCAAGCAAAAATTCACAGTCAAAATATGGCAAGTGGTAAAGTACCTTTTAGCCATAATGGATTTGAGCAGCGCGTCTCTATTATCCGTCGCCAAATTCCCTACCAGGCGGCGGCGGAAAATGTTGCTTTCAACCAAGGTTATTCTAACCCCGCCGAGCAAGCTGTTGATGGTTGGATTAAAAGTGATGGCCATAGAGTCAATATTGAAGGTCAATATAACTTGACGGGTATTGGCATTGTTAAAAATGCCAAGAATGAATACTATTTTACTCAACTCTTTATTAACCGCCGCTAATACAATGCAACTACCAGATTTTCAAGTATGCGATCGCGATCTTAGCGACAACACACTATCGCAGTATTTAAACTCTGAAACTGTAGCAATAGATACCGAAACTATGGGGTTATTGCCCACGCGCGATCGCCTATGTTTAGTACAAATATGCGATGCTCAAGGTATAGTAACGGTAGTCCGCATTGCCAAAAATCAGGCAGATGCCCCCAATTTAAAACAATTACTAGAAAGTATTAATGTTGTTAAAGTCTTTCATTTTGCCCGATTTGATTTAGCAACTTTACGCCAATATTTGCATATTCTAGTAACGCCCGTATTTTGTACAAAAATTGCTAGTAAATTAGCTAGAACTTACACCAATCGACACGGATTAAAAGATTTAATTCAAGAATTAGAAAACGTAGAATTAGATAAAAGCGCTCAAAGTTCTGATTGGGGAAATGCGGCAAACTTATCAGATAAGCAACTAAATTATGCTTCTAATGATGTGCGTTATCTCCTAAGCGCTAGACAAAAATTAATCGCCATGCTAAAACGTGAAGAAAGATTAGAGCTTGCCAATAAATGCTTTGAAGCTCTGCCAACTATGGTGAGTTTAGACTTGTTGCAATTTAAAGACTTATTTGAGCATTAATAAATGTTTACTAACAAGATAATTTGTTAATCTAAACTAATTATATATCGTTAGACTGATGCGAAGAATAGCCGAACATTAAAGAATTATGAGGCAATGATTGCAGAGTTTAATCTGCGATCAAACTTGTTCAATCAATTAAAGCATGGTAGGAGTATTTAATATGAAGCGTGTAACTTCTTGGCTGCAAAGCATTAAAATAAAGCAGATTATAACAGTATTTCTGGTAGGGTTAACTTTTTTAGTTGGTAGTGCCTTTGACATTCACGGCAATCAACTACAAGCTCAAGCAGAAGCCGTAACACCCGAAGCAACTCAGTACAAAGTAGAGGGTAAAAGTGACGGAGAAGTTAAAGTAGACAGAATCAAAGATAACGCCGAAAAATCTGCAAAACTGCTCCAAGACGAAGGAATAAACATTAAAAATAGAGCCGCCGAAGCTAAAGGTAAAAATATATTTGAAAATATAAAAGAGAAACTCAATCTTGACGAACCAATTGATCCAGGTACAAAAAAAGCTGGAGAGCAATTGATTGAAGCAGCAGAAGATATAGTTAAAGCTCCTCAAAAAGCTTTAAATGATATTAGCAAGTAAGCTAAAATAGAATTTTTAAAAACAATCCCTCCTAAACATAGAAGGGATTGTTTTATGCTCTCTGTTAGACTTATTGAATTATGAAAATCAGTTTTTTATCCTAAATAACGGAAACTGAAGCTATAAATCTTGCTAAAAGCCTCAAGCGTCAATAGATAAATACACCGATTATAAGTGAAAAAGCGGTGGGTGTACTTGCTTTCAAAACAAACTTGCTCAAATTAAGCCTGCAACGCTGATTTTGTGGGAAACTTTAGCGATCGCTCTTGATTGCTTGCTTCAGAACAATTGCCTCCCTAAACTTTAACCTATCAAACATTTTTTTATTTACAAAATTATACAAACAAACTTCCTCTATTCCGACTTTAGAGGGAGTTAGGGAAAAGAGCCAACGATATATATAAGAGATGGGTCTACATATAAGTAGCCAAACAGTAGTTAGCAATTGACGTTTATAAAACCATTTTATAAACACCAAACAATTAGTGTGCAAATCTTTGTGTACTAAGAACTAATTGCTTTAATTTAACAAAGAAGGAAAGGCATGGATTTGAGTACAATTACTCCGTTATATAGCCAATACTTGGGAGTAACGAGAGTTGTGGAAACGCAAGTAAGCACTATACCCCAGACTGTAGCTTTATTTTCAGCACCGCAGTTTTTAGTAGCATTGATTGCCGGGGTCTTAATGGCTTTTGCCTTCCAACTACTATTAACCAACTTCTCTGTTGCCTTTGGCATTTCAGCTTTAGGAGGATCATCTAATTCATCTAATTCTGATGAATCGGAAAGTTTGGGTAGCACTATTCGCAAAATAGAAACGGCTGTAGGTCTTTGGACTCTAATTACCGTTAGCATTGCCTTATTTATTGCCTGTTTTCTAGCAGTCAAACTTAGCTTAGTTAGTAGTGCAGTTTTAGGCGCAATTACAGCTATTGTTATTTGGTCTACTTACTTTTCGTTGCTAGTTTGGGTAGGTTCAACTACCGTAGGTTCGTTAATTGGATCGGTTGTAACTACGGCTACATCAGGCTTTCAAGGATTGATGGGAACCGCCGCTACTGCTGTGGGTGCAAGCGCCGCTTCATCGCAATTAGTTTCAACAGCCGAATCTATTACCGCCGCAGTGCGCCGCGAATTGACTTCTGGACTCGATCCCAATAGTATCCGCGATACCTTGCAAAGTTCTTTAAGCAATCTGCAATTACCTAAGCTAAATGTAGAGGAGATTGGCAGCCAATTTGAGAAAATCCTCGGTAGCTCAGATTTGAAAAGTTTAGCAGGAAATGAAGGCTTAAATGTCAGTCGTCAAACGTTGGTTGACTTAGTTAGCAGCCGTACAGACTTTTCAAAGCAGGATATTAGTAAAGTTGTCGATCAACTAGAAGGTGCTTGGAAAAATGTAGTTGGTCAGCCACAACAAGATACGCAGACACAGATTCAGAACTTTTTACAGTCTGCGACTCCCGAAGAATTGACTTCTGCTGATTTAGCCGGACAACTCCAGAAGTTGGTCACAGGTGGTCAAAGTAACGGACAAAAAAGCGGCGGAATGATGAGCAAAGCCTTGCAACTAGGAGCAAGTTCATTGCTGGGAACAGTTCTAAAAAGAACAGATTTGTCCGACTTAGATATAGAAAAAATTTCCGGTCAATTACAGCAGTTGACAGGTAAAGCGACGGAACAAGTTAGTAAAGTTGGTACTGCGGTAGCTGAAAAAGCACCTAAACTAGGTTTCAACACTATCAAAGCCGATGTAGAGCATTACTTGCAAGATTCTTATGCTTGGCATTTAAACCGCGAGACAACTAAAAGTGAGTTTAAAGATGTCATCTATGACCCAGAAGCCGACCCAGCAACGGTAAAAAGACATTTAGAGCAAATAGATAAAGAGTATTTTACTCAAAAATTAACCGCTCGTGGCGACTTATTACCTGCAAAAATTTCTGAAGTAGCTGAACAACTAGAGAGCATTCGCACTGAAGTTTTGGGTAGTCTGCAAAATGCACCCCAAGGAGAAACAAAAGATCTCCGCGCTTCTGTAGAAGAATATCTCAGCAAAACAGGTAAAGAAGAACTAAATCCTGAAGGGATTAAACAGAACTTTCAGAAACTATTAGAAGATCCGCAAGCAGGATTTGAGGCGTTGCGCGAAAGATTGGGACAATTTGACCGCGATACTTTTGTCAAACTCCTCAGTCAGCGTCAAGATATCAGCACTGAGGAAGCAGAAGGGATCATTGGACAGCTAGAAACCTCCCGCGATGGTGTTGTCAATAAAGCTAAAGAAGTCCAAGAGCAAGCTAAAACAAAAGCTACAGAGCTACGGACTAAAGTTGAAGAATATCTGAGCAAAACAGGTAAAGAAGAACTAAACCCCGAAGGTATCAAGCGCGATTTTCAAACCCTTTTCGCCGATCCGCAAGCTGGACTTAGCGTACTTGGGGAAAGATTGGGACAGTTTGACCGCGATACTTTAGTGCAACTTCTCGCTCAGCGCCAAGACTTGAGCGAGGAGCAAATTAACCAAACTCTCGATCAAATAGAATCAGTCCGCAGTAATATCTTGCAAGCACCACAAAAACTAGCAGGAGCGGCTCAAGAACAGTACGAACAAACTACTACAAAAATTGCTGAATATCTCCGCAATACCAACTTAGAAGAACTTGATCCAGAAGGAATTAAGCAAGATCTAAGTAAATTGCTTGAAGATCCAAAGCAAGGAGCCTCCGCACTACGCGAAAGACTATCGCAGGTAGATAGAGAAACCTTGGTAAAACTCTTTAGCCAACGTGAAGACTTGAGCGAAGAGCAAGTTAATAAAGCAATTAACCAATTGCAATCGGGAATTGCTGGGATTGTTAAAGCACCTAGACGTTTAGCAAGTCGCGCCACTCAAAAGGTTGTAGATTTTGAAGCAACCCTTGAAAGCTATTTGCGAAATACTAACAAAGAAGAATTAAACCCAGACAACATTAAACGCGATTTGCAACTACTGCTCAACGATCCGCGCTCTGGTTTGGGAAGCATAGGCGATCGCTTATCTAAGTTTGATCGTTCTACTCTTGTATCGTTACTATCCCAACGGGAAGATATTAGCGAGGAAGAAGCAAACCGGATCGCCGACCAAGTAGAATCAGTCCGCAACTCCATTGTGGAACAAGCGCAAAAAATCCAGCAAACTGTAACCTCAGCCGTTGAGGGAGTATTGGGTAATATCCGTAATTACCTAAACGCCTTAGAACGTCCTGAGTTAAATTACGAAGGTTTGCAGCAAGACTTCAGCAAAGTATTTGACGATCCCCAAGCCGGATTTAGCGCCTTGCGCGATCGCCTGGGTCAATTTGACCGCGAAACCTTAGTAGCTGTCCTTAGTTCCCGCGAAGACATTTCCGAAGCCGATGCTAATCGGATCATCGCTCAAGTTGAAGGAACTAGAGACAAAGTATTGCAACAAGGCGAGCGCATTCAAAAAGAAACCCAAAGACGCTTAGACGCAATCAAACAGCAAGCGCTTAAGCAAGCAGACGAAACTAAAAAAGCCGCCTCTGGTGCAGCTTGGTGGTTATTTAGTACCGCACTGACATCATTGGTTGTAAGTGCGATCGCCGGAATCTTAGCCGTCAGAAATGTAATTGGCTAAAACCTGTATTATTTAAAAACTTTAAAGCCTCCCTAACCGGAGGCTTTTTTTTGTAGTTCAAAACCTAAACTATAACTATGGAAGATTCTCGTCAAGATGCTCTGATTGCTCTAAGTGCCGTTCACAAAGGAGCCTATGCTGATGTCGCCTTAGAACGGGTATTGAGTAAAAATGACCTAGACCCAAGAAGTCGCGGTTTAGTAACCGAGCTTGTTTACGGTAGCGTCCGGAGAATGCGAAGTCTTGATACGCTAATTGACCAATTAGCTAGTAAAAAAGCCGATAAACAGCCCCCACTTTTGCGGTCAATTCTGCATTTAGGCTTGTATCAACTGCGATACTTGAGCCATATTCCCCCATCGGCGGCGGTTAATACTACTGTCGAACTTGCTAAAAAAAACGGACTGTCAGGACTTACAGGCTTTGTAAATGGTGTATTGCGTCAATACCTCCGCCTCGTTGATACAGGAATCGATCCGCTTAAGTTACCAGATAACCCCGTTGAAAAATTAGGCATTCTGCACAGTTACCCAGATTGGATAATTGAAGTTTGGTTAGAACAATTTGGCTTTACAGCTACAGAACAACTTTGCCAATGGCTAAACCAACCACCTAAGCTCGATTTACGAGTAAATCCGCTCCTTAGTTCAATTGAAAAGGTTGAAACCGCCTTACAATCGGCGAGTATAGATGTAAGTCGCGTCCCTTATTTGCCTCAAGCTTTAAGGATAAATGGGAGTACCGGAGCAATTCAAAACTTACCGGGTTTTAGCGATGGTTGGTGGACGGTGCAAGATAGTAGCGCTCAATTGGTTAGCCATTTACTTGCTCCTAAAGCTGGGGAATTTATTATTGATGCTTGTGCAGCACCAGGAGGGAAAACCACCCATATTGCCGAATTAATAGGAGATAAAGGGACAATTTGGGCGTGTGATCGCACAGCTTCTAGGTTGCGTAAACTCCAACAAAATACTAAACGCTTGCAACTAAAATCAATTCAAATTCAAGTCGGTGATAGCCGCCATTTTGAGCAGTTTATAGATAAATGCGATCGCCTGTTACTTGACGTTCCTTGCTCTGGTTTGGGAACATTAAACCGTCACGCTGATGCTCGTTGGCGGCAAACTCCCGCAACTATCCAAGAACTTTCATTACTGCAATCACAGTTAATTTCTCAAGGGGCGTTATTTGTCAAACCGGGCGGCGTAATGGTTTATTCTACCTGCACTTTGCACCCCCAAGAAAACGAAAGCATAGTTGAGAATTTTTTAGAGCGAAATCCTGATTGGCAAATTGAACCACCAGAACCCGATTCGCCTTGTTTTACCTTTGCAAAATCCCCTAGTTGGATTAAAGTTTTACCATATCAAGATTTGATGGATGGCTTTTTTATGGTGCGACTAAGAAAAAGCCTGTAAATTACTAAAACTATCAGAGAAAAAAAATGTTAAATAATGTCAAACAGTTAGTCAAAATTTTAATTGGAGCTGCTTGGCTGGACGGTAAAATTCAGCCCGAAGAACGCACCTATTTAAACCGAATAGGCCAAGAAAAAGGCGTAGCCCAAGACCCAGAAATCTATCCTTTACTGCAAGGTTTGCGGCAAGTAGAGACAGAAGAATGTTACCAATGGGTGCAGGAGTATTTAGGCAACTCCCCAAGTACCGCAGACTATCAAAACCTACTTGAAGCTATTAGCGGTTTAATTTATAGCGATAGCGATATAGATACCGAAGAAGCAAAATTGTTGACTCAATTGCAATTATTAGATCCAGCAAATCATGAACCTCAACCCGCTTATAATGCAGTAATGAAAGAAATTCAAAAACTTTACCGCCGTTGGGTTGAGGGTCAAAAATAGCAATTAAGTAGCTGTTTTAAACTTTTGGTTCGCCAATACCGGGAGTTTCTTCTTTTTTGACTTCTGGAACAACATCAGGACGATCTTTATCTTCCCAACCTACAGGACGCTTAGAGTTATACCAAGCAACAGAACCAATAGATACTGCCGCAATAAATCCAACTACATATACTAAAGTGAAAGATAAGGGAAAATGAGGGCCATTTTCTGGTGCTTGGGCGGCGGTTTGCATTAATAAATGAATCATTTTATGCTCCTAATATTAGGCAATTACTGATCTTAAGAGCATACAAAAATATGTGCTATTTTGCTATCTCCCCCAAGGATGAAGGGAATAGCTAAAACCAATTTTAACCATCGCTACCGAAGCCGGGAGTCGTGTCTGTTTGGGGTGCAGCCGCCGGGGGGTTGTTAGGCGGACGTTCCACAGGTTTAAGCCGCTCTCGCCAAGATTTTGTCGGTGTTTGGGGAGTAAGCGTAGACCTTGGGGGTGCATTTTGAGGAGTAGACCTAGACCTAACTTTAGGTTGCGATCGCTCCCTTGGTGGTGTGACCGATTCTTGATTCTTCCGCAGTCGCCTGGGGGAAGAATTATTAGTTGGGGGAAAGCTTTTATAGCGACGATTACGCCGCACTGTAGTTTCTGGTTTTTGCTCATCATAACGCCTTGAACCTCCGCGTCTTCGTTGCCGATTAGATTCAGGAATTGCTTGTATATTTTGTTCTCCTTGCTCTTGGAGACGTTTGGGACGAATACGCCCTAAAATAACTCGTTTGGGTTTGAGTTTTTGCGCCTTAATACTACCAATGCGCCCTTCTAACTTAGGTCTTGAGGGAAATGCTACTACAGGCATTTTTTGCACTGCCTGCGCCATAAATTGATGCCAAGTGTAAGCCGCCGTACTGCTGCTACCCCAGGTAGGCTCGTTATTATCATTACCCAACCACACCCCCGTTACAACTTGGGGAATATAGCCAATAAACCACAAGTCGCGGGCTTCATCAGAAGTGCCAGTTTTTCCAGCCACCGGGCGATTTAATTGCGCGGCGCGACCTGTACCCGACTGGACGACGCTTTTGAGCATCCACGTCATAATTGCTGCGCTACCAGGGTCTAGCACCCGTTTAGACTGGTATTTTGAGTGATAAATAACCTCGCCACCACGATTTAAAATCCGCCGAATCCCGTGAGTTTCAATATGTGTCCCTTGAGTTGCCAAAGTCCCGTAGGCGCTGGTTAGTTCGAGTAAATTTACTTCGTTAGAACCTAAAGCTAGAGAATAAGTAGGCTTAAGTTCTGATTTGATGCCCATATTGTGAGCAAGTTTAATAGTTGGTTCAAAACCGACATCAATTAAAACCTTGACAGCGATTGTATTAATTGAGGAAATTAGCGCGCTACTGGCAGTCATCCAACCTCGGTAAGTGCGATCGTAATTTAAAGGTTCGTAGCCTTCTACTATAAAAGGTGCGTCGATGTAAGATTTGTTAGGAGACATCCCAGAGGCGATCGCCGCAGCGTATACAAAGCCCTTAAAAGTAGATCCGGGCTGGCGTTGGGCTTGAGTTGCGCGATTAAACTGATTAACCTGAAAATTTTTGCCTCCTACCATTGCCTTAATTTCGCCACTGCGGGGGTCAATACTAACTAAGGAAGCTTCCTCAAAGTGCTGCCAACGTCCATTTTGAGCTACCGTGTTTTTTACTGCCGTTTCTGCGGCTTTTTGCCATTGGGGGTTTAAAGTAGTTTCGACGGTTAAACCTCCAGCTTCTATCCGTTCTAGGGAAATATATTTAAGTAACTCTTGCTGAATATAGGTAGTAAAGTAAGGTGCTTCTACTTGGAGTCGTTTGGGCAAACTTGGTTTAAGTGTTGTGAGCGTACTTATAGCAGTTTTGGCAATTTGAGGCGTAATTACCCCATCTTCCTGCATTCTCTGCAATACTAAATCGCGCCGCCGCCTAGCCGCCGTTGGGTTCACAACTGGGGAATAAAGGCTAGGTGCGGGGGCTAACCCGGCAATAGTTGCCATTTCTGCAAGAGTTAATTTATCTACAGGTTTGCTGAAATATACCCAAGAAGCATCGGCGACACCGTAAGCACCCGATCCCAAATACACCAAATTTAAGTAACGTTCTAAAATTTGCTCTTTGGTTAATTTTTGCTCGATTTTTTGGGATAAACTGATTTCTCTAAACTTGCGCCCAAAGGTGCGTTCTTGATTTAAAAACAAAATTCGCGCTAATTGCTGAGTAATTGTGCTTCCACCTTCGCCCAAATTACGCGATCGCATATTATTTACAAACGCCCTGACAATGCCTTGATAATCTACACCGTGATGATTGTAAAATCGGCGATCTTCTGACGCAATAAAAGCTTGTACCAGTGGCTTAGGTATTTGGCTAAGTTTTAACTGTTCTCTAGTCGCCGGCCCTTGTTGTTGCAAAATACTACCATCGCCAGCAGTAATAGTTAAGGTATCATCGCGGATAAAAGTGTAAAGTTCTGTCGCTTCGGGTAAACTGCGTTCAACACTTGACCAAAACACCATCCAAGCAACGCTTCCTCCACTAGCTAAAACTAGCAGCCAAAACCAATAGTAACGATATAAAGGTTTGCCAGTGGGGATTTTGGCATAGGCTATCAGTGGTAAATTTTTGATTTTCTCTACCAAAGTTAGTTTTTTAGCGCGTACTTTTTCCCCTAGCGCAGAATCACTAATTTTAGTTGTTCGCTCTTTAAGCCAGGGGATTAATTTGGACACTTTTATTTAGTTCCTCAATAAGCTACAGCTTAAACAATTGTTTTATTTATTCTACTTGGTTGGGATCGCTCTTTTAGAAAGGAGCAGCATAAATTTTTTAGCTGAAACTACCAGCAAATTATAAAATAATAGTTTTTGAATGGAGCCATGACAAAGCTTTGCAGATGAATGAAACCAAACAATGTGCGATCGCCCTTGGTAGTAATTTAGGCGATTCTCAAGGGATTTTAACCGCCGCCTTGCAAGTATTAGCCGCCACTCCAGGTATTGCAGTACAAAAAGTTTCTAGTTGGTACAAAACAGAGCCTGTAGGCGGAATACCCCAGCCAGATTACCTAAATAGTTGCGCCTTATTGGCAGTACAAATATTACCCCAACAATTACTCAAAACCTTACTAGCAGTAGAAGCCAAGTTTGGACGAGTGCGCGCAGAAAGATGGGGCGCAAGATCCATCGATCTTGATTTACTGCTCTACGAGGATTTAATTTTAGATATTCCCCAATTACAATTACCTCATCCGCACATGAACGAACGTGCTTTTGTTCTCGTACCATTAGCTGAAATTGCCCCTAATTGGATTGAACCAGTTTCAGGACTTGCGATCGCGCAATTGGTTCAAGCGGTAGACTGTTCAGGAGTTATAAAAATTTAACCAAAATGGCTATAGGTAGAGAACCCCCCCAATTATTAAAGCAACGCCTGCAATACCGAGGGCGCAAATTTGATTTTGAAGTCAATCGTCTACGTTTACCCAACAAAGCAGAAGGGGAATGGGAATGTATTAGGCATCCAGGGGGCGCAATAGCCGTGCCAGTAACTCCCGAAGGTAAACTTGTTTTAGTCAAGCAGTATCGTTTTGCAGTCCAAGGTAGATTATTAGAGTTTCCGGCGGGTACAGTAGAACTTAATGAATCACCCGCCGAGACAATCCGCCGCGAAATAGAAGAAGAAACAGGCTATCGCGCTCATAAGTGGCAAAAACTCGGTGAATTTTTCTTAGCGCCGGGTTACTCCGATGAAATTATTTATGCCTTTCTCGCTCAAGAATTGGAAATTTTAGCCAAACCGCCAGTTCAAGATGACGATGAAGACATTGAAACAGTTTTGCTCACTCCCCAAGAATTAGAACAAGCTATTTCAGAAGGTGAGCCTGTAGATGCCAAATCGATTTCTAGCTTTTTCCTCGCTCGTCCTTTCCTCAAGTAGTTATGAATGCCCTAAGGACACAAACTAATACTCAAATTCTCCCTCTTGAAAATGGCGATCGCTTGACGCGACTTCAATTTGAGCGCCGTTACACGGCAATGCCAAAGTTAAAGAAAGCTGAACTAATTGAGGGAATAGTATATATGGCATCACCATTACGTCATCGAAGTCACGGTGAGCCTCATGCGGCAATTATGGCGCTGTTGTCAGCTTATTGGGTTGCAACCCCAGGAGTGAATCTTGGTGACAATAGCACCGTGCGCCTAGATTTAGATAACGAACCACAGCCCGATGCTTTACTAAGAATAGAGTCTGGCGGACGCAGTATTATTAGTGACGATGACTATGTGGAAGGAGCGCCCGAATTAATTGTAGAAATTGCAGCTAGTAGCGCCGCTTACGATCTTCATGACAAAAAGCAAGTATATCGCCGTAATGGAGTTCAAGAGTACATTGTCTGGCAGATTTTTGAAAACAAGCTTGATTGGTTTAGTCTCCAATCCGGTGAGTATGTGCCACTACAGCCCGATGATAATGGAATAGTGCGAAGTCTTGTTTTTCCTGGTTTATGGTTATTTGTCCCCTCATTACTGGCAGGAGAAATGCCAAAGGCGATCGCACTGCTACAGTTAGGATTAACTTCCCCCGAACACGCCCAATTTATAGAGCTTTTATCTAATCGATTATCGTAAAATTTTAGTACACTCGTACTAAATTAATCTTAAATGTCTGACTTAATTTTATTTTGGCATCGCCGCGACTTGCGCCTCTGTGACAATAGGGGACTTGAATTAGCGCGATCGCATAGTCAAAAGGTAGTAGGGGTATTTTGCCTCGATCCCAATATCTTAGAACGCGATGATGTTGCACCTGTGCGCGTAACTTATATGATGGGCTGCTTGCAACACTTACAACAACGTTACGCCCAAATAGGTAGCGAGTTGCTGATTATTAAAGGCAATCCCACCGCAGCCATACCTAATTTAGCGGAGGCTTTGAGCGCTCGTGGGGTATTTTGGAACTGGGATGTTGAACCGTATTCACAGGTACGCGATCGCGCGGTAATGGATGCCCTCAAAGAAAAAGGCATTGAGTTTAAAGAAAAAAACTGGGATCAATTGCTCCACGCTCCCGAAGATATCCGCACGGGTTCTAATGCGCCCTACACCGTCTACAGCCCTTTTTGGCGCAATTGGATAGCCAAAGTCAAAGCCGAACCCATAGCCACCTTAAAGGACGTTACAGGGCTAACAGCAACAGAAAAAAACCTTGCTACTACAGCAGGAGTTATAGCTTTACCTACAGCTAAAGATTTAGGGTTCAATTGGGAGAATGAATTAGTAATTGCCCCAGGAGAAGCCGCCGCCACTGAAAAGCTAGAAGAATTTACTTACTCGGCAATTAACCAATACAAAGAGCAGCGCAATTTTCCCGCAGTTAACGGTACATCTCAACTGAGCGCGGCGCTAAAGTTTGGAGTTATTGGCATTCGCACCGTATGGGCTGCAACCAAAGAAGCCTTAGAAAATAGCCGCAGTGATGAAGTAAACACTAGCATTATCGGTTGGCAACAAGAACTTGCTTGGCGAGAATTTTATCAACACGCCCTGTATAATTTCCCGCAATTAGAAACTGGGGCGTATCGAGAAGTTTTTAAAAATTTTCCTTACAACAATAACGAAAAACATTTTCAAGCTTGGTGTGCAGGCAAAACGGGCTATCCGATTGTAGATGCGGCGATGCGGCAAATGAACGAACTAGGTTGGATGCACAATCGCTGTCGTATGATTGTAGCTAGTTTTTTAACTAAGGACTTGATAATTAATCCCCAACTAGGAGAAAAATATTTTTATCAACGTCTCATAGATGGCGATCTGGCGGCGAACAATGGCGGCTGGCAATGGAGCGCTTCTAGTGGTATGGATCCTAAACCTGTAAGAATTTTTAACCCTGCAAGTCAGGCTCAAAAATTTGACCCCGAAGGCGAATATATAAGAGAATGGCTACCAGAATTAAGGTCTGTGGATACAGAATTTTTGATTAGCGGGAATATTCCCGCCGCAGAATGCGACGCGCTCGGCTATCCATTGCCAATTGTCGATCACAAGATTCAGCAGCGTTTATTTAAAGAGCGCTACCAACAGCAAAAAGGCTAAAGCTAGAGGTTTAATTATGACAAATTCTCCCTTAGTTGGCTTGCTAATTTTGGTTACGGTAGCTTTGAGTGCGATCGCCCAAACTTTACTAAAATTAGGAGCCGATGGACAATTCTTAAACATCTATCTACTGGGTGGGGTTTGTCTTTACGGTTTAAGTGCGATTTTTTATATAGTTGTACTAGGAAAGTTTAATTTATCGGTTGCCTATCCCTTAGTAATTGGCTTAACGATGATCGCTACTACAATTAGTAGCGCCATAATCTTAAAAGAAAAAATCCCCCTGTCGCAATGGCTGGCTATTGGATTAATTTTAAGTGGAGTAAGTGCGATCGCCTTTACAAAATCCGCCTAAGTTTCTGCTCTGCTAATATGCGTCTAAAGTAATTAGGAGGCAAAAAGTGAAAATTTTAGTTGTCGGTAATGGCGGTAGAGAACACGCGATCGCCTTCAAGCTACTAGAATCGAGCAAAGTTGAACAAGTTTTCTGCGCTCCCGGTAATGGCGGTACAGCAACACTAGCACGCTGTCATAACTTAGCTTTGGGGGTAAACGACTTTGCAGCAATCGGACAATTTGCTCAAGATAACAATATCGATTTAGTTGTAGTTGGGCCAGAAATACCTTTAGCTTTAGGCATTACTGACTACTTGCAAAATAAAAGAATTAAAGTGTTTGGGCCATCGCGCGCGGGAGCGCAAATTGAGGCAAGCAAGGCATGGGCAAAAGCATTAATGGCTGATGGGGGCATTCCCACAGCCAAAGCTGCCGTATTCACCGATGCAGCCGCAGCTAGAGGCTATGTAGAAGCAGGATCTGTCCCCATTGTGATTAAAGCCGATGGGTTGGCGGCGGGTAAAGGGGTGATCGTGGCATCCAGTGTTGAGGAAGCCCATAGAGCAATTAATAGTATATTTCAGGGACAATTTGGCAGTGCGGGTAAGTTTGTCTTGGTAGAAGAATGTTTAATTGGGCAAGAAGTCTCTGTAATCGCCTTAACTGACGGGATTGCAATTCGCCCTTTATTACCCGCCCAAGATCATAAACGCATCGGTGACGGCGATACAGGAGATAATACAGGCGGAATGGGCGCTTATGCCCCAGCACCATTAGTTACCCCCGAATTAATGGCAAAAATAGAAATAGAAGTATTACAAAAGGCGATCGCTACTTTACGCGATCGCAACATAGACTACCGAGGTGTACTTTATGCAGGCTTAATGGTGTCACCCAAGGGCGAATTTAAAGTTTTGGAATTTAACTGTCGCTTTGGCGATCCTGAAACCCAAGCAATTTTACCTTTACTGGAAACACCTTTAGAAGACTTGTTACTAGCTTGCGTTGAAAAAAGATTAGGTGAAATGCCTGCTATTGCTTGGAAATCTGGTGCAGCTTGTTGTGTTGTTGCCTCGGCTAATGGTTATCCGGGAGAATATAGCAAAGGTGAAGCAATTTCTGGAATTAAAAGCGCTGAAGGTTTAACAGATACTTATATATTTCAAGCTGGCACAAAGCAGTTAGATACACAAATAGTCACTGATGGCGGCAGAGTTTTAGGGGTGACAGGAATAGGATCGAATTTTGTCCAAGCCATTGATCGTGCTTACGCGGCGATTAACGGCATCCATTTTGAGGGGATGTACTATCGCCGAGATATTGGCTATCGGGTAAAAAGATAAATTTTGAGTCTTATTATCTACCTATTTACCAATTAACTGTTAGTTTTTAATTGTAAGGATTTATTACAAAAGCTAATATAAATTTAAAAAATGGTTAATTGGTTCAAAACACTTGCAAAAGCGATCGCCCATTGGTGGGCAGATTTTACGCTGCAAACAAAGCTATTGGCGGCGGCGACTTTGGTTGTCTCCCTAATTATGAGTGGGCTTACCTTTTGGGCTGTCAATACGATTCAACAAGATGCGCGCACAAATGACACTCGTTTTGGTAGCGATTTGGGGCTGCTACTGGCTTCCAACGTTGCGCCGCTAGTTGCGGAAAATAATCTTACAGAAGTTGCCCAATTTTCTCAACGCTTTTATAGCAACACTTCTAGCGTCCGTTATATGCTTTACGCCGACGAAGCAGGACAAATATTTTTTGGGATTCCTTTTTGGCAACCAGAAGTTCAAACTTCTTTGAGTATCGCAAGACGCATTAATTTACCCGATAATTACGCCGCCAATTCGGAAATTCCGATGGTACGTCAGCACATCTCCCCCGATGGAGAAGTTACAGACGTATTTATTCCTTTACTACACGAAGGAAGATACTTAGGGGTTTTGGCGATCGGTACTAATCCTAATCCTACCGTTGTTGCTTCTTCAAATCTAACGCGGGATGTAACGATCGCAGTTTTTGTATCTATTTGGGTAATGGTGATCCTAGGAGCGGTTTCTAACGCTTTGATGATCACTCAACCAATTAAAGAACTCTCAACAGGGGTAAAAAATATTGCGGCGGGAAACTTTAAGCAACGCATCGATTTACCCCTTAGTGGCGAATTGGGAGAATTGATTTTTAGCTTCAATGAAATGGCGGAAAAGCTAGAAAGCTACGACGAGCAAAATATTGACGAATTGACGGCGGAAAAAGCCAAGCTAGAAACTTTAGTTTCAACTATCGCCGATGGTGCGGTGCTGTTAGATGCCGACTTGCAGGTAATTTTAGTTAATCCTACCGCTCGACGGATTTTTGGCTGGGAAGGCGCGGAAATAGTGGGTATAAATATACTTAATCAGTTACCTTTGGAGGTGAAAGTAGAGCTATCGCGCCCCTTGTATCAAATCGCGTCAGGAGAGCGCGATAGTGCAGAGTTTAGGCTTACTCTTTCAGAGCCAAGCGATCGCACGATACGCATTCTTTTAACTACCGTAGTTAGTCAGCAACGCGAAAGTATCAAAGGTATTGCGATTACTATCCAAGATATTACCCGCGAAGTAGAGCTAAATGAAGCAAAAAGTCAGTTTATTAGTAACGTTTCCCACGAGTTGAGAACGCCCCTATTTAATATCAAAACTCACATTGAAACTTTACACGACTACGGGGAAGAATTAACCGAAGCCGAGCGCCGGGAGTTTTTGGAAACCGCCAACAACGAAACCGATAGACTTGCACGTTTAGTAAATGATGTTTTGGACTTATCGCGGCTAGAATCTTGCCGAATCTATCATTTTGATAGCGTAGACTTATCGCAAGCAGTAGAGCAAACTTTACGCACCTACCAACTAAATGCTAGAGATAAAGGGATTGAGCTAGTACAAGAAATCTCCCGTGATTTGCCCTCGGTATTAGGCAATTACGATTTGCTCTTGCAAGTTTTTACAAATTTGGTAGGTAATGCGCTTAAATTTACTCAGCAAGGGGGAATGGTAGCAATTCGCGCTTATTTATTGCCAACAACAGCTATAAATGAGCATTTACATACTTCTGCTAATCAAATCCGCATCGAAGTTTCCGATACAGGAATTGGCATTGACACAGAAGATCAGCAAGCCATCTTCGATCGCTTTTTCCGGGTAGAAAACCGCGTTCATACTTTAGAAGGTACAGGCTTAGGTTTATCGATTGTCCGCAATATTGTTGACAAACATCATAGCGCGGTTCATTTAGTCAGCGAGGTTGGTATCGGGACAACTTTTTGGTTTGATTTAGCGGTGTTCGTGGAACAACCATCAGTGACAAATAATTTGTCGCTAATGGATGCAATTAGCAAGTCTAAAACCTTTGTCAATCAATCGCCAAGCTAGTTAATAATAAACCGTCAGTCTTTAAGATGCGGCTAAAGTTATTTAGTTAGAAATTCGCTAGCGATTTCTACCTGATACTCAATTGATTCAACGATTTTATGGCGAATATTGCCCATTTTTAAATCAAACTGGCGTTCAACTTCTTCTAATAGCTCTACCGAGATTGCTTTCCACTCCTGACGAGTGCGCCAACGAATAATTAAAATAACTTCTGTAGGTGCGTGAGGATTTCGCCAAACTTCTTTATCTATAAACCCAGGAAACTGCGCGATTACTTTTGTCCAAATTTCCCGATCTAATTGCAGGTATTTTTCCTGATATTCCGCCGCAACTTCAATTTTGAGTAACTCAATAACCACAATTATTTAACGCTCTACGCTCGGACGATTTCTGTATTGTAAGTCCCATCATTAAAGAGATTTATCAATCTAAATCCTGGTTGAGCTTGCTTATCAATAGCAAACTCTTTGCTTTGGGGTTGAAACTGAACGCAGGTAGAAGGGGAACCTAAATAACGCACTTTACCGCGCTGAGTGTCAAACTCTTGATGAATATGACCAAATATAACCAGTTTTATCTGTGGGTAGCGATCAACAATCGCCAAAAACTCCTCATAGTTGCGTAAATTAATGTTATCCATCCAGTCAGAATTAATAGAGCAAGGTGGATGATGCAAGGCAACTAAGGTAGGAAAATTAGGATTTTGCTCTAGTTGAAATTCTAGCCACTCCAAACTTTGTTTAGAAATCTCTCCATGTACGCAACCTGGAATTAAAGAGCTTAAAAGTATAAAATTCCAGCCGCCAGCATGAAAAGACTTAGTTGCATTAATTGGAGATTGTAATACTTGCTCCATAACTTGTAAATTGTCGTGATTGCCTGGAAGCCAGTAAGCAGGAATATTTAGTGGTGCGATCAATCTAGTTAGGCGATCGTAAGATTGGCTGCTTTCGTCTTGAGAAAGATCCCCCGTTAATAACAAAATATCTGGTCGCGGCTGCAATGTCCTTAATTTTTCGACCACAGCAAGCAATGATTTGTAAGTTGTTACGCCAAAGACACTTGGCTCAACTTCTGCAAATAAATGCGTGTCGGTGATTTGAGCAATTAGCATTGATGGTGCGGTATTCATGGCAAAAAGTTTAGTTTTTAAATTAATTGGTGCAAGTGGGTATTTCTAGCAATATTTTGGGGAGTAATGCTCATTTTTAAAACTTTCCGGTTGATAGAATTGTAGCAAGGCGCGATTGTGCAGAGCGCAGCGCCAAGGGCTAGTTTAATTGCAAAGAATAATAAAAAAGGTACATTCATGGAAAATAACAACTGGCTTCAGCAACTCGTAATGCTTGGTGTGGGAACAACATCGTTAGTTGCGGAAAAATTACGCGACGCAAGCGACGACTTAGTTAAAGATGGCAAGCTAAACCCTGAGCAAGCTAAGGTTTTTGTCGATGATATGATGCAGCAATTGAAGTCGGAACAGGGAAACTGGGAAACCCAAATACAAAAGCAAATTAAGAACGTGATGCAAGACTTGGGCGTACCTCGTCAATCAGAAACCGATGAATTGCGGGGAAGGATTGATCGCCTAGAGCGTCAAATGCGGGATTTGGAAAATAAACTTTGGCGTTAATTTGCATTTTTCTAGGCAAGTGAACTAAAATTTGTTGTGTTTGTAACACTTTCTACTATTCCTTAATTTTAAGGAGGAAGAATTTTGAGAGAAATTATCATCAGTTTTGGTGTCATAGTAGTCTGTGTTGTCGTTTTGGTTGTGAGTCAATTTACAAATCAGCCAAACGCTATTGCAGATAGACTTACCCAAAGCCAACCCCAAATCGCTCAAGTAACTGAAAAACCAACTCCCAGTAATACTATGTCTGATGACGATAACAAAGTTGTAACAACCGTTTCTGGATTGCAGTACGTTGTCCTAAATGAAGGTACAGGCGCGACTCCTAAAACTGGTCAAACCGTTGTAGTTCATTACACCGGAACTCTAGAAGATGGCACAAAATTTGATAGTTCTCGCGATCGCGGTCAGCCTTTTTCTTTTAAGTTAGGTGTAGGACAAGTTATTAAAGGCTGGGATGAAGGACTTAGCACCATGAAAGTAGGCGATCGCCGTCAGCTTACTATTCCCCCAGAATTAGGCTATGGCGCACGCGGCGCAGGTGGCACAATTCCCCCAAATGCGACGCTAATTTTTGATGTGGAATTGCTAAAAATTAGCTAACAATTGCGCTCGGGGCGTAGCTAAATGTGCGCCCCGATTTATTTAAGGTTGAATAGTAGCGATCGCAAGTTTTGCCCCTCTGGCTCGCCGTACTCTATCCATTACAGCAATTACTTTACCGTGATTTACTTGCTCGTCAGCATTTAAAATTACTACCACTTCTTTACCACTGGGAATCAACGCTTCAACTTGCGATTCCAAAGCTTCTAAATTAGTAGATTTGCGGTTTAGAGCCAAATTTCCTTTTCATCAATAGTAATTGCGATCGGCGTAGATTTTTGGCTTTGGGCTTTTCCGGCTTTGGGCAAATTGACAGGGAAACCCTGCGAACGAGTCAGTTGCAGCGTAGAAATGATAAAAATGTCAAGATTGCAAAGATGACATCAATCATTGGTACAACGTTTATTTGCGATGGAATATCGGGTTCATCGAGTAGGCGCATAATGTACCTCCTGACGCTCGTACAGCAATTCTAACTTCCGCCATATTCTTGAATCCGCGCCGTTTGCCGCAAGTAAAAACCTCGAAAGGTATTGGCAAATAACAGCGTAAAAATAGCAACTATTAACCCCGATGCGGTAGAAACTAACGCCGCGCTAATTCCTCCTGTCACGTTTGTGCGGCTACCTCCAACTTCACCAATATTTAGCGAAGCAAAGGAAGTAATCAATCCCAAAATAGTACCGAGAAGACCTAAAAAAGGCGACAAACTAATAATTGTGTCAAATATGTTGCTAAACCTCTTTGATAAAGGTAGCTCCGCCTGTGCCTCGCTTTCTAAGACTAGACGAAATTCATCAGGGGTTGGTTGTTCTAATTCTAAAGCAGCTAGAAAAATCCGCGACATCGGCAAATCGGCATTTTGCTTGAGTTTATCCATCGCGCCAACAATATTTTCATGGCGATAGAGGTTCAATACATCGCGGATAACTCGATTTTGACGCTTATTGATTCGCACCCAAAAAACTATCCGCTCACTAATTAAGGCGGCAGCTACCACTGAAAAGCCCAGTAGCGGAAACATAACTACGCCACCAGCCGCAAACAGATTTTGTATTTCCATAATTTAGACTTAGCAGCGCGAGTACCTGTGTACAAAAGTATTGCTCTGACACTTTATTTAGAAAACTTGGCTGATATGCAGTATGAAAAATCTAATCGCATCTATCACCCTGGTTTAACTTATCGCGTCGGTCTTTCTACCAATTTTTAAGCAAAGGAGCGCAAATTACCTTTTAAAGTTCAAAAACTGGGTATATTGCGGGTTAAAGAGTAGTTTTACTGTACCTGTAGGGCCGTTTCGATGCTTGGCGGCAATAATTTCGGTCACTCCGCGATCGGGAGAATCGGCATTGTAGTAGTCATCCCGATAAATCATTAATACTAAGTCAGAATCTTGTTCTAAAGAGCCAGATTCTCTTAAATCTGAAAGCAGGGGACGCTTGTTAGTTCTAGCTTCTACTCCTCGACTCAACTGAGACAGGGCAATAATTGGCACTTTCAATTCACGAGCTAAACCTTTGAGACTGCGGGTAATTTTTGATAGTTCTTGCACCCGATTATCGCTGCTACTACTTTCCATTAGCTGCAAGTAATCGATCACAATCAAAGAGAGTTCGCTATTTTTCTCTGCTTGCAAACGGCGGGCTTGGCTACGCATTTCCATTACCGTCATGTTCGCCGTATCGTCTATATATATGGGCAATTGAGCTAAGTTACCAAAGGCTCGACTTAGTTGTTCCCACTCATTTTGACTAATTCTCCCGCTCCGCATTCTTTGGCTTTCAATTCCCGCCTCACTAGCTAGTAAACGCTGTACCAACTGCTCTTTAGACATTTCTAAGCTAAAAACAGCTACAGGCATTTTTTTGTAGCGAGTGGCAACATTACGGGCAATATTTAAGCATAAAGCAGTTTTGCCCATTGCTGGACGGGCGGCGACAATAATTAAGTCCGATTTCTGGAAACCACTTGTTAGTGCATCCAAATCGTAAAAGTCGGATAAGATTCCGGGTAAAGCTTGTTCTCGATCGCGGTTTTCTAAATCTTGAAAGGTATCGGTTAAAGTATGCTCAATCGCAATCAATCCTTGCTGAGGCCTGTCTTGAGTGATATTAAAAACTTTTTGTTCGGCTCTATCTAAAACTATCGGGAGTTCGGTTTCGGTTTGATACCCAAGTTGAACAATGTCATTACCCGCTTGAATCAGCTTGCGCCGCAAGTATTTATCCATTACAAGAGTTGCCAAGGAGTCAATATTGATCGCCGATACAGTGCGATCTACTAATTGAACTAACTTGCTTTTTCCGCCAACTTTTGCTAACAATTCGTGGTCAGTTAGCCAAGAAGTAATACTAAGTAAATCTGTGGGTTTACCTTGGCTTTGGAGTTTTAAAGCCGCCTCGTAAATTTGCTTATGAGCGCTAATATAGAAGGCTTCTGCTAATAGGCGATCGCTCACACGGCTAATTGCTTCAGGATCTAGTAAAATACCTCCTAAAACTGCTTCTTCTGCCTCAATATTTTGCGGTGGGAGTGCGCCCAAGCCTTGAAAGTTAAGTTGTTCCACTATACATTTAACAAAACAAAAATTTGGTCAAGTTTCCCTCTCTAAGCTTTTGACAGGCTCAAAGATTTCGCCTACTAGCCATGATACATTGCTAATCAAGAGAGCTTTTAAAGAGAGGGGATCGATAAAGTTTTATTCTGCTACTACTTGAATCCTTACGGTGGCGGTGACTTCTGGATGTAGCTTAACTTCGGCATTGTAAGTACCAGTTTTGCTAATATCGGGTAGAGTAATACCCCGACGATCTACTTCTTGATCGATGGCTCCTTGGATTAGGGTTGCAACTTCTCTGTCTGTCACCGTACCAAAGATCGAATCGCCTTCACCGACTTGTTTAGCGATTGTAAAGCTACCTACTTTTTCTAAAGTTGCTTTTAAGCCTTGAGCTACTTGTTTAAGTTCTTCTTGACGGAGACGTTCTTTTTCTTTGCGGCGTTCGGCTTGCTTGAGAATACCAGGAGTAGCCTGGACAGCCATTTTTTGCGGAAGCAAGTAGTTACGAGCATAACCAGGAGCTACTTCGACGAGATCGCCTAGTTTGCCTAACTTGTTCACATCTTTATTTAAAACTAACTGTACGCGCTTTGCCATAATTTTACCTGTAAAGTCTAAATTATCTATTGGTCGAATCTATGATTTTACCCAAATATAGGATGCGATCGCAACTACCAACTATTTTTTGGCAGCATCAATATTATGAAAGAACAGGAAATATTTTCATTTTGGCGGGACAAGAAGAATTACTAGAATTTGAAATCAACTCCCAAGTGTACAGTTTGTAGACGATTGTAGACGAACAGTTTTTTTACTCACAAGTAGGTAGATATCACAAAGACGCTCACGTGCAACCGAGTAAGGGTTAGGTATTGGTACTGATAACATTGTTTTCTCAAAGTGCCATTGTAGAGAAAACAAAAGTGAGGCAATCAACCATGAAAATTGATCCAAACAAGCAACCCCCACCTAAACCTGTACCCTCAGCAACGGAACAGGTGATGCAAGTAGTTAAGTGGGTGATTGTGATTTGGGTAGCTAAAAGTATGTTCACACCGATATTTGCGGCTATTAATGATAGAGGCGGCAAGTTTGGAAAATTTGCAGAACAAAGTAAGAGGGATTTAGCGCAAATAAAATCGGCTGCTAAAGAAGCAGAAAATAGTCCACCTACGGTAGAATCGCCACCCATTGATACTCTAGTCACTCCCTTTGATGGCTCAATCGAACCCCACAATCCGCCGATTATTGAAAAAACTAGAGAAGCATTAATTCCTGTTCCCGCTCCTGTAGATGCTCCTGTTGCAAATACTAATTCAGTATTAGACGATTCAGAGTCGCAAATGTCCGCGATTGGTTGCGGTCAAGCTACTCGCATAGTTAATAATTCCCCTGAAATGGTGGAGTCTTGCGCTAAATTTGGTGTAACTTTACGTGGTGAAGATCCCTCGGAAGATCACAACAAACCTGTGCCAGAAGTCTTTGATGCTAACGGAAAAGACGGCAGCGTAGTTGTAATTTACACTGAGAATCGATTAGGAAAAGCGGCTGAAGATTGTAAAAAAATCGACCGCAATAATAACACTGACGAGATAGTTAAATACTGTGATCAGTTTGCAAACGGCAATACATTTGGAGAGCCGACAGAGTAATGTACTACTGGGATAGCGATGGACGACCGTCTTTTGTTCCTGATGGAGACTAGAGTAGTGAACGGCAAAAATACACTCTTAATTTGTCTACTCATATGATGTAGATAAAACTAAGGTATTCGTCTCTAATGTAGAAAGATGTAGACAAATGGCAAATAGCAGAAATATTCCTGTAAGAATGCCAGAAGACCTTTATCAGGCTATGCTTGCCGACAAGCCAGTAGAAATTAAAATTAGCTCTTAGCTGCTGATATTACTACGCCAGGGATTGAACGCAAACGTAGCTGTAGGCAAATCTTCTACACTTGTAGACAACTCTGATGGCTATGCTCTACCCCAATTATTGCTCTAAAGATACCTAATCTATTAATTATTTTTATATTTACGCCTTTTACTGTGCCAATTGAAAAGCTTTGAAGTAACGTGAATTTGTTGACTTTCAAGGCTTTTGTTTAAACGAGTATGGAGGGATTTGAACCCCCGACCCTCAGAACCGGAATCTGATGCTCTATCCACTGAGCTACATACCCATATATTGTGTAACTATAGCATCGATCGCAAGTTTAAGTAAAACCTCTAGGTCTTAACTAACCAATGCTAAAATTATTCTTGAATTTGCTCAAGCATTCGCTGCTCTAATAACTGAACTAAAGCATCAAACTCGGCGGCAATTTCTTGATAGCAAATTGGTGGCGGCGGTTCGCTCTGAAATTGAATTAGCTTGATTTGACTATTGCCAATGCCAATAATTACCACTTCTTTATCTGCTTGATGCCCATCAATTACACCTAAAATTTCTTGGATGTGGTCGTTGACATTTTGATTGAGTTTTTCTAAATCCGCTTTTGGGCAAGCAATAAAATGTGGTGTTGGTTTAATATCAATGCCCAAGGTATCTTGACTATCGCCTTTTATTAGCGAAAAACCCCACGATAAAGCCGCCAATTCTCGCTGATTTGCTTTGACAAACTTATTTAATTGGTGTCGCCAGTTATTTTCTTTGCCGTCAAGCTTGAGGTTGCCAAACATTATCTATTATTCCGTTGCTACTACTATCGATCTAAGCTGTACCCGTCCTCACCTAATTTAAAACTCCCCGTTTTTTAGCAACGAGGAGTTTCAACCTATAGGTTTAAATTATACAAGTTTGAGGTCGGAATACTCAGCTAACAAGTCATCTGCTGTTAAAGTATCACCTTCAGCTTGAGGTGTCCAAAGCACTTCAATCGCTAGTAAGCGATCGCTGGCTATACCGCCCAGAACTCGCAGTGCTTGGCGCAAATCTTCAGCGCTGTTGATTTGCGGCATTTCTAGATTGCCTAAAGTTGCCGCCAGCAGGGTAACAACAATATATTCTCCAGGCCCTTCACTAATTAGACGAGTTGGATTGTCTAAAGCTCCACCAACTTCCGCTCCTGGCAAACTGTTAGGAGTTGCGCCTTTTAGCTGGTTGTTGAAATTAGAAAGGGTTTCCTCGGTAAACTTGCTCCGTTCCGCTAACGACAAGCGATTAAACTGCGACTCCGCCGCACCTAATAACGCTTTTTGGCTATTTCCTGCCGCGTAAGACCAGTATTCGGGGTGGCGCAATAGAGCTAGAGAGGTTTCTTGCAATACTTCGGCGCGTCCTGCGGGGGAGTTTGTATCAGCCGTTTCGGCGATGTGGTTAAGTTCCACTTGCAATTGCCGAGCATTAGCCAGCATACCTACTTGCAAGCGATTAATTGAAACACTGGGATTGCTACCATACTGAGCCTCGTCTTCGCCACTATTAGCACGCCTGTAGCTCTGCATCAAGAAATTAGCGATCGCCCCTACAACTAAAATTGTAAACAAGCCGCCAAAACCGCCACCAATCCCTAAGAAGGGAAAAATAAAGGGAAAGCCAAAGCCACCGCCAAAGCCACCTCCAGGGTAGCCATACCCACCACCGGGAGGGGCGTAGGTGCGGCTAGGAGAGGAGTAACCACGGCTAGGCGCTCTAAAGGAGCCACCACCAATCCGCCCCCCGCTACCACGAGCCGCTAAAGCTCCGTCAGCGTGTCCTAACGCCAAAGTAACGATTAGACCAAGTACAAATAAAGGTTTTAGAAGTGGTTTGATTGCCGAAAGCAGTTTGTTACGCATAACAGATTTCCTAAAAAACAGTTGGTTGGTAGTGGACAAAATCTAGTTTTGGCTGCCGATTTTTAGACAATCTTTGCCAATCCACACCAGAACAGGAGAAACTCTTTAATGGAGTTTTTACCTTTAATTTAAGGTTACCTATCTAATTTATCGTTTCTCATCCTTCTAGGGGATCGATCTTATTGAGAGATTTCCTATGGAGATAACCGAACAACCTTTACCCACCACCGACTATTGTGACAACTTCTAGGCGATCGCCTGCTTGAATTAGAGTATCTGCCCAAAACTGACGATGGAGGATTTCGCCGTTGTACTCTACCGCCACCAGGCGCGGGTTAAATCCTAGTTGGGCTAATACTTCCGGTAAGCTCAAACTTTCATTGCAGGTAGCAGTTTCGCCATTTACTTGCAGTGCGATCGCTTTAGGCATGATTATCTGAGTAGTCTGGGGCTAAACTTCGCATTGACGGACGGCGATTTAATTGCGCTAAAAAGTACTGCACTATTAACGTTGGTTGCTGGGCTTGAATCAAACTCCGTACCACTGCCACTCGCTCGGCTCCGGCTCCAATCACATCATTAATATTGTTTACATTTACTCCCCCGATCGCAAACCAGGGAACTGTTGCATACTGAGCGGCGTAGCGCACGTAATCTAACCCGGAGGCGGCTTTTCCTTGTTTTGTGGGGGTTTCGTAGATGGGCCCCACACCGATATAATCAGCCCCTTGTTCGATGGCTTGCTGCATTTCTTCGGGATTAGTTGTGGAGCTACCAATAATTTTTTGCGCTCCTAGCAATGCTCTAGCTACGCTAATCGGCGCGTCTTGCTGCCCTAGATGCACTCCATCGGCGTTTACTGCCATGGCGATATCTAGGCGATCGTTGACTATAAATAACGCCCCGTATTGATGGCAAAGGTGGCAAAGTTTTTCGGCGGTGGCATGGCGCGCGCGATCGTCGGTGGTTTTGTCGCGGTACTGTACTAGAGTTAATCCACCTTGCAAAGCTGATTCGACAATATTAAATAGGCGATCGCTCGGTGACGTAACTAAATATAGCTTCGATTCTGCAAGTATTTGTTGCCGCCCGTAGCCTAGCAACTGGCTTTCAAGAGTATAAACTCGATAGCGCATTTGCTTAAACGCGCCGCCCATTGTTGGATGATACAGCTTGCCGTATTCTTCTAACACCCTTAAAGCTTCTTGGGCGCGAGAGAAATTTACTTGCAATAATTGCTCGATACTATCGCGTTGTTGCTCTTGGGGGTGGGTTAATTCTGTTCCCGGATCTCCTGGTGTATCTCGTGCTGCTCGTAGTTCCGGAGTATGCCAACTAGCTAATTCTTGACGTAATTGCTTACATTCATCAGTCAATTTGGCGCTATTGATACCAAAGCGACACCATTCTTCAATAATTCTCAACCCTTCACGGGCGCGATCTAAATTGGCATCCAAGATGCGACAAACCTTTGCCTGCACTTGTACTCCTTGGTTATGTCTGTTAACCATCAATAGCATTAGCATTAGTTTCTTTATCTTACCAGTCAATGTTACTGTTTCTAAGATGTAACAAACCCTTGACAAACATTGATGGGAGCGAGTTTCTACAGAAACTATACAAAAATCCTCCACTAAAGAGTAGAAATAACTAATTTTTTAGCCCTTGATCTTATTTAACATCGGCGGTATAACCAAAACAAATATAAAATAACTCGTCAGCTATTCACTAGCTTTTAAATAGCCCAAAACAATCTACTTTCCATCGGCTTGAAACCAACAGCTTCAGATTGTTGTCGTTAGACAATGCCACAATTGTAAATTTCAAAATTGATTAAAGGAGTAATGTGAATTTCCTATATCATCCCAGCCATTTTTTTAAAATCGTAAAAACTTGTAATTATTTAATTGCTCCGGCATTATGCTTGACTACTGTTACTGTATTGTGCAGTATCGATCTAAGCTTGGCCACACCCCTTAAGACTGTTGACTCGATTGCTCAAGTACCTACTTCTGCAAATAAACTATTTGTAAATCCCGCCGGAAATCCTACAGGTAACGGGAGCGAAATTACGCCTTTCAAAACGATTACTCAAGCATTGCAAGTAGCTGGAGATAATAGTGTAATTGTTTTGGCGACGGGTACTTATAGCTCCGAATCGGGGGAAACCTTTCCTTTGATGCTCAAAAGTGGGGTATCGATTCAAGGTAATTCCCCCTCAAAGGGACGCGATATTGTAATCAACGGCGGCGGTGCTTATATGAGCCGTACCTTTGCTAGGCAAAATATTACAATGTTGGGGGCAAATAATGCCGCCGTTTCGGGGGTGACAATTACAAATAACAATCCGCGCGGTTATGGGTTGTGGATTGAATCGAGTAGCCCTACGGTAAGCGACAATACTTTTACGGGCAATAAACACGATGGCATTTCTGTCACTGGTAATAGTGCGCCCAAAATTCGCAACAATTATTTTTACCTTAATGGCGCTAATGGGATGACAATTTATGGCACATCAGCGCCAGAAATTCAAGAAAATGTTTTTGAAAAAACTGGATTTGGAATCAATATTGCCCAAAAAGCAGCACCAATCATTACGAATAATCGCATAATTCAAAATCGCTCTGGAATTATCACCCAAGCGAATGCAAACCCGGTATTGCGCGGTAATATTATTGAAGGAAATACCGAAGATGGGTTAGTCGCAATTTCTACTAGCCAGCCAGATTTAGGCACAAAAGCCGAGCCAGGAAAAAATGTATTTGGCCAAAACGGACGTTTTGATATTAATACCAGCGCTTCAAAGCAGTTATTGGTAGCTTTTGGCAATCAACTAGAGAGCGATCGCATTAGCGGTAATTTAGACTTGAGCGGTACAATAAACCCAAATCAACCCCAAATTGCCCAAAATGTCCCCAGCGTTAGCAATCAGCCCCTTACACCTGTAGTAGCGCCGCTAGCAAGGACAACTCCATTACTGCCCTTGGGAGTTAGACAGCTACCTAGAACCCCAAGAGTGCCAACCCCTTATACTAGCAACGCACCATCCACCACAAGTATTGAAATTATCGTACCGCCGCCAGAAAAATCTAGCCCCCTACCAGTTATTGAAGTTACTGCAAGGGCTGCTCAAGGTAGCGATATTGCTAGTATTCCCCAAATTGATATTCCCCCACCGCCCATTGTCTCCGGGCAAATTAACCCGCCAGCAACGATAGACAACAATTTACCCATATTGCAATCTGCCCAAATTGTCGAAGCAGACTTGTTACCCGTACCTGGGGGCAATATTCCCGTTGGAAATAGCCGTAAATTACCTAAAGTACCTATTGTGCAAAATACTAATGTTGCTATTGATGGTAGTCCGCCCTTACCGCCAAAAGCAACGAGCCTAGGTTTACGTTACCGGGTAGTAGTAGCCGCCGATAGCAAAAGCCAACAAGACCAAGTGCGAACCCTTGTGCCGGGAGCTTTTAGAACTTTTAATAATGGTAAAGTGTTGATGCAAGTAGGAGCTTTTGGCGATCGCACCAAGGCTATAGAAATGCAGCAATATTTAAGTAGTCAAGGGGTGACTTGCACTATCGAACAACTAAATTGACCAAATAATCGCCTTTTTTTATTGGGCGCGGAATTTAGGTGCATCTTACCAAGCCGTTTGCAACTTTTCTTGTAATACGCGATCGTAAACCCTCACTGTTTGCTGTGCTAAATCTTGCCATTGAAAGCGCTGCGCTAGGTCTTGGTAAGCATTGTCTACTAACCACTGTTTATAACCAGGGTTTTTTAATACTTCCAAAATTCCCCAAGCTAAAGAATCAGCATTGCCTGTATAAGTGACGATACCTGTCTTTGTATGTTGTACAACTTCCGGTAAACCTCCCGTATCGGAAACTACAACAGGGACACGGGCGGCAAAACTTTCCAAAGCTACAATCCCAAAGGGTTCATACAAACTAGGAAAAACCGCGCAATCTGCTACAGTTTGAAATTTGTCTAAAGTTTCGTCAGACATGAAACCCGTAAAATAAAACTTGTCCCAAACTCCTAAATCCCAAGCTTGGCGTTTTAAATTGTCAGTGTTACCGCCACCAATAATTACAAATTTGACATAACCGCCCATTGCGGCGGCAACTTTGGGAGCAGCATTGATTAGTACCGCAACACCTTTTTCATGGGTCATCCGCCCTACATAGTAAACAATAGTTTCGCGATCGCTTGCATAGTTCCGGCGGAAATTCCAGAAGTCAAAATCTGTTTGATGCTGTTTTTTTTCGGCTCTAATCCCGTTATAGATCACATCTACTTTATCTCTAGGACTTTGCAGCGCTCTTGCTACTTCACCGCGCATATATTCTGTACAGACAATCACTCGCCAAGCATTGTAAGCAAGTAGCCTTTCTTTGCCGCAAATGTAGTAATGATCGTTGTTGTAAAGCCCATTGTATCGCCCAAATTCGGTGGCGTGAATAGTGGCAATTAGTGGCACTTTAAAGTTGTGCTTGAGAGAAATTGCCGCGTCTCCCACTAGCCAATCGTGAGCATGAATTAAATCAAAACCACCTTCTTCCCACATCAATTTAGCGCCATGATTGCCCATGCTGTCGTTTAAATTGACTATCCAGTGGAAAAAGTCATTACTTGCAGCAACGCCAACGCGATGTACTTTTACCCCATCTACTACTTCGTACATTGGCGCTGCGCCAAATTCTACGGTAATTAAGTGGACTTCATGCCCTAATTTGACAATTTCTGGATACAACTCCGCTACATGGCGAGCAATTCCGCCCACAATTCGCGGTGGAAACTCCCACGTCAGTACCAAAATCTTCATCGACCACAAACCTACAAATATTTCTAAATATATATGATTTAAAGCAATAGAAACGGCAACTAAAGTGTGCGTAATTACTCAACTTTACTTGTTCCCCAAGATTGATTTAAGTTGATTTTGGTAAGCTAACCAACTAGCCATGGCTTGATTAGAAGATAACGCGGCTTTTTTGAGCAATACTATACCATCAGCATAATCAATAATTCCGTATTGCCGATCGCTTAAAACTTGATTAATCATCGCCCTATAATCTACTAATAATTGGCGATCGCTCTTAAACGCAGCTTGGTATTGTTGTAATTGCCAAAGGTCTGCGATCACATACTCTATACTTACAACTTTATTTTCATCATTACGCAGTTGCAGCGCTGGAAACCGCAAAATTTCTCGGCGGCTCGAAAGCGGGGGAACAAGGTAAGTAGTTGCCGATACACTAGCACCAACGGGAATTTGGGCTAAAAGCTTACGCGCTTGGGCGACATGATGCCATTGCTGAGGCAAAGACACGTATACCAAAGGTTGAATTGAATCGGGAATGATAAAATAAAAAGTCCGACTAGGGTTTGAAGTCAGAGTAAATATTAAGGACAAGCCAATGCAAACTGTCCAAAAACGCTGAAATGATGGCTTAAATTGTTTGGGGTGACACGCTAACCAAAGTATTGCACCATAAAATAGCCCAGGAACTACCGTTAAAGCATAGCGAATTGTAATTGCTAACCTTGATTCTCCTTGCTGGAGAAAGATTTGCAGCAATGGAAACCCCGCCACTAACCAAGCCGAGCCAGAAACCGCCGGGATAAAAGCTAAAGGTAGCCAATGACCAAGTAAATACTTAACTTTGGTGGCAAAAGGTGAAAATAACTGTACCAACAACTGCCCCGGTTTACTAACAATCGCCCAAATAATATCTAAAGTAGTCGCTTCTTCCTTGTCGGTGAAATGTCCAAAACGTTCGATCATAAAACGCCGGGAAATATCGTCAGAAAAGAGCGGCATAATGGCATTAGTCAGCACCAGCATATAACCTAGACTGAGAGTGCAAACCATTAGCCCCAGCCGAGGGTAGCGTTTGCTCAAAATTAAATAAAAACCAATACTAAACAGCACCACCCCGCTATCTTCCCGCACGGCTAAGATTAACGCCGCAAGCAGCCAAAAGAGCCGCCATTTGCGTTTTTCCATTGCCAGCAGCAACCCAAATACAAATAAGGGAATCTGACTTAGATCGTGAAAATTGGACAGTGTAGGGCCAATGACAGCATTAGCTCCGTAGAAGCTGACACAAATCATCGCCGATAGGGGTGCTTCTAAATAGTGTCTTGCTAACCCATAGAGAACAAACCCCGCCGCCGTAATTAAAACTACTTGCAAAACTGCCAAAGTAGCGGGAGAAGGAAATAAGAGGTAAAGCGGCAACCATAGGAGTAAAGCGGGAGTAAAATGCTGCCCCAAACGATGATAAAACACCTCTGGAACTTCGCCATTGTGGACGACATTAGTAGAAAGACTAGAAGAAAGCGAACTTTGAAACATTCGCCCGTGAGTACCGTTCCAAAATACCTGATTAAAAATGCCTTGATCGAAGGAAGCGTAAAGAGTGTAGTAGCGATGGAGAATAAATATTAGACAAATAATAAAAAAAATACTTGCTACTTTTGTAACTAGCCATAAGCTCGGCTGTTGCCGTAATTTCATTAACATCAATGGTTTTCAGCCCTCAACGACGTGAAAATTAATTTTATCAGCCTGGGAGAACGAGCAGAAAGTTAAAACTTTTGATTTTTTAGTAGAAATAGCTGCCGGATTCGTTGCAAAATAGAGTCAGTTTACTATTTTTGGCTACTTTTATGCCGATCGCGGTTGTTGATGCCCAAAACTTGCTTGCCGACTTAATCTCCCGCTATCGCTCTAGAGTAGATTATTTAGCTATTCGTTTAGAAGAAGCCGAAGGGACGGATATTTTACGGCGTGGCGACAAAATAGAAACCCTCAGCGAAGGTTTATCTATTGGCGGACAAATTCGCGCTTGTTATAAAGGCGGCTGGGGATTGAGCAGCTTTAACGAACTTGCTACCATTGAAGAGCGAATTGAAGAAGCTGTAACCGCCGCCCGGATTGTGGGCGATTCGGAAACCCTACTTGCTGAAGTTGCCCCCCACCAAGATATTTGTTTTGTCCCATTAACGGGAACCGACCCGCGCCATGTTTCTTTGGCAGCAAAAAAAGAATTATGCGATTTCTATGGTGAAATTCTCAAAAGTGTAGCTCAAGTTACTACAACCTCTGTCCGCTACGGCGACACGGTACAAAGAGTAGTTTTAGCAACATCGGAAGGAACATTAATCGAGCAATCGTGGGTAGATATGGAGATGCGTTTTGCCGCTACCGCTCGTAATGGCGACACTGTACAAACTGGACGTGAAACTTTTGGCTCTCGCAAGGCTTACGAAGACTTGACGAATTTGGAATCGCAAGTTTTTAGTGCAGCTACAAGAGCCGTTGCGGCGCTATCTTTGCCCGCCGTTAAAGGCAATACCTACACTGTAGTTATCGATCCAATTTTGACGGGTTTATTTGTTCATGAAGCTTTTGGTCATCTTTCCGAGGCTGATATGGCTTACGAAAACCCCGATTTGCTCGAAGTTATGAGCCTAGGACGGCGCTTTGGGCCCAAAGAACTGCAAATATTTGATGGTGCGGCTCCTCCAGGTCATCGCGGCAGCTTTTTTTATGACGATGAAGGTACGCCTGCAACTACAACGCAACTGATTGAAGATGGCGTATTGGTGGGTAGGTTACATTCGCGGGAGACGGCGGGGAAGTTGGGCGAAGCGCCTACGGGAAATGCTCGGTGTCTTAATTATCATTATGCGCCCATTGTCCGCATGACTAATACTTGGATCGAGCGGGGGACAACCCCTGTAGCTGACTTATTTAGCGATATTGAAGAAGGCGTTTATGCGAGTAATTGGTTAGGAGGAATGACTAACGGCGAAATGTTTACCTTTAGTGCTGGGGAAGCGTGGATGATTCGCAACGGACAGATAGCAGAGCCTGTAAAAGACGTTACGTTGTCTGGGAATGTGTTTCAAACTTTGGCAGATATTGAAGGGATAGGAGACGATTTTTACTGGGATGAATCTGGCGGTTGTGGCAAAGGTGGACAAAATGGGCTTCCGGTGGGTTGTGGTGGCCCTAGTTTGCGGATTCGGGATGTGGTAATTGGTGGAGAAGCGGAGGATTAAGCATTGCTACATCTATTTGGTTGTACAGAAATTCTTGGCTAGAGGAGTTATCTAAAATTAAACTCGCGCGATCGCATTTTTCTTTTAGAGGCATTTGGCTACTAATTTTAGCTTGGGCGGCTTCTAAGCTTAAGCTTTCGCGCTGCCTTAATCTTGCTAGTTGCTGGGATGGGTGGCAATATACCACCCAAATTTCGGTAACTAAATCTGTCATCGCAGCTTCAAATAGCAACGGGATGACAAGAACTATTGACTCTGCTGGGGATTTATCAATTTCTTGTACAAAAGCATCGCGCACGAGAGGATGAATTTGCTTTTCTAACCACTGACGCTCATGGATATCATCAAAAACAATACTTCCCAACTCTTGCCGATTTAAACTACCATCGGCTAACAATATATTTGCACCGTAACGAGAGGCGATCGCATTTAGGGCTTTAGAACCAATTTCAACGGCGTTTCTAGCGTAAATATCCGCGTCCAAAATTGGTAAGTTATAAGTCTCTAAATACTTACTGGCGGTGCTTTTACCCGTACTAATTCCTCCGGTTAGCCCAATTAAGCGACGATTAATATTACTTTTCATCTGCCCATTGGACAATTGCTTGAGTTAATCCCTCTAGAGTATATTCTGTAGCTTCTACGTCAACTTTTTGTAGCAATTGCTGACAAGTTTTTGAAGTTTGCGGCCCAATAGAGGCAATACAAACACGCTCTAAATCAACGCCTCCCCAAGCTGTTAGAAGTTGATGAAAGCATTTGACCGTTTTTGAACTAGCAAAGGTTAGCACGTCTACCGTACCCTGTTTTAATGCTTCTAAAGCAATGGGATCGAAGCTATCGGGACACGTAGATTGATAAGCAGCTACTTCTACTACTTCTGCACCTTTAGCGCTTAACTGCTGAACTAAAACTTCCCTTCCGCCACTTTCTACCCTAGGGAATAGCACTTTTTTACCTTTTAAGGGTTCTGGAAAGTGACTTGCGATCGCATCGGCGACAAATTCCGAGGGGATAAAGTCGGGCTTTAAGCCATATTGTTTAAGAACTTGGGCAGTTTTTTCGCCAACTACAGCAATTTTTACCCCAGCTAAAGCACGAGCATCTTTATTTTGAGTTGCCAACCGCTCAAAAAAATAATCTACCGCATTAGCAGAAGTTAGAATCAACCAATCGTATTCTAGTAAATGTGCGATCGCCCGATCTAATGCTTCCCAACTAGAAGGCGGGATAATAGCAATGGCTGGCATTTCAATAACTTTAGCGCCTTGTTGCTGTAATAATTGGCTAAATTGGCTAGATTGTCCTACCGAGCGCGTGATTAAAATTGTTTTTCCCTTAAGGGGGAGCAATGAAGGTTGAAGATAGGTGCGTAACTTGACTACTTCCCCAATTACCATCACTACAGGAGTTAAAGAAATTTGTGTAGTTTGGGCAACAATATGGGCTAAATCGCTTGTCCATACTCGTTCTTGGGGAGAACTAATCCAACGGGCGATCGCAATTGGCGTTTGCAATGATCTTCCATGCCTTTCTAATTGAGCGACAATCTCTGCTAAATGTTGCCCTCCCATCAAAACTACTAAAGTGTCAATGCGCGCCAAAGCTTCCCAGTCTAATTCGTCTGGCTCGTGAGCCGTAAACACTGCAAAACAGCGACTAAGCACCGGATCGGTTAGGGGAATGCCCAATAACAAAGGAGCCGCCAAAGCTGAGGATATTCCCGGTACTACTTCAAAATCACAATTACTAGCTTTAAGTGCCGTTATTTCAGCAGTGCAGCGCCCAAAAATAAACGGATCTCCACTTTTGAGCCTGACTACTTGTTTACCAAGCTGACAATGTTCTACCAATAACTGATTAATCTCAATTTGCGGCGTGCTACTTTTTCCAGCGCGTTTACCCACATCAATTTTGTTACATTCAGGCGGTACTTGCTGCAACAGGTGACTATCAACCAAGGCATCATAAACTAACACCTCAGCTTTAAGTAGTAGTTGCTGCGCTCGAATAGTTAAATAATTAACATTTCCTGGCCCCGCACCGACTAGGTAGACTTTGCCCTTCCCCTCCGCCATAACAAATAACCTAAAATCCCATGGCTTTAGCAACAGCCTGAAGTTGTGGATCGATACCTTGCTGCAAAGAGTTTTGACTGTGCTTAATCGCTGTATCAGGATCTTTTAAGCCATTTCCTGTCAAAACGCAAACAACTTTTGCTCCGGTGGGAATTTTGTCTTTAACCTTTAGCATTCCTGCTACCGAGGCGGCGCTGGCTGGTTCACAAAATATACCTTCCTCCGATGCCAACAATCGATAAGCATCTAATATTTCCTCATCGGTAACAGCATTATACTCACCTTGGCTTGCTTCTTTAACTGCGATCGCTTTAAGCCAATTTGCAGGATTGCCAATTCTAATTGCTGTGGCTAAAGTATCGGGATTTGCTACAGGTTTTCCGGTAATTAAAGGCGATGCTCCCGCCGCTTGAAAGCCCATCATTCGCGGCAGGCGAGTACATTTAGAGGCGGCATGATATTCACAAAATCCCATCCAGTAGGCGGTAATATTTCCCGCATTTCCTACCGGAATACACAGCCAATCGGGAGCATCCCCTAAAACCTCCACCACTTCAAAGGCGGCGGTTTTTTGCCCTTCCAAACGGTAAGGATTGACCGAGTTTACCAGTGTTACCGGGTAATTAGTCGCCATCTCCCGGACTATTTCTAGCGCTTGGTCAAAATTGCCTTTAATTGCCAATACCTCGGCTCCGTATAGCAATGCTTGAGCCAACTTACCCAAAGCTACATAACCTTCAGGAATCAAAACAAAAGCGCGCATTCCCCCGCGTTTGGCGTAGGCGGCGGCGGCGGCGGAGGTATTTCCGGTACTTGCACAAATTACTGCCGTCGCTCCGGCTTCTTTTGCCTTAGAAATTGCCATAGTCATACCCCGATCTTTGAAGCTTCCAGTCGGGTTTAAACCGTCATACTTTGCCCAAACGCGCACCTGTCTACCGATGCGATCTTGGATGGCTGGCAGGGGAATTAAAGGCGTATTCCCTTCTAAGAGGGTGATAACAGGGGTTTTATCGGTTACAGGCAGGTAAGGACGGTAGGTTTCTATAAGTCCAGACCAAGATTGTTGAGAAGATGTTAGGGGCAAGCTTAAAGTCGTCATTCAATCGGGGGAATTGGTAGCGATAGGGCAAAAGACATTAGACTTTTACTCTACTTAGTGTACCGCGATCGCTTCTGTTCTAAAAAAATCTAACATCGTCCCTGCTAATCTTTTGAGCTTTGCTACAAACTTTTCGGGAATTATCTGATAGTTAGCGCAATTATGTAATCCTAGGTAGTCTGGACTCTTATTTAAAGCAAAGGTGAAATCAATGGACGATAAATTAATGCTAATGATTCCTGGGCCTACTCCCGTACCAGAATCAGCACTACTTGCTTTAGCCAAACACCCCATTGGTCATCGTACTAGCGAGTTTAGTAATGTGCTAGGCGAAGTAACCCAAAACCTCAAATGGCTGCACCAAACCCAAAACGATGTTTTGATGCTGACAACTAGCGGTACCGGGGCGGTAGAAGCGGGAATGATTAACTTTTTGAGTCCAGGCGATCGCATTATCGTTGGTTGCAATGGCAAATTTGGTGAACGTTGGGCCGAAGTTGGGGAAGCTTACGGTTTAAATGTCGAACAAATTACTGCCGAATGGGGACAACCCTTAGATCCGCAACAGTTTGCTGACAAGCTGAGCAACGATACTGACAAGCAAATTAAAGCTGTAATTGTTACTCATAGCGAAACTTCTACTGGCGTATTAAATGACTTAGAAACTATCAACCGTCACGTCAAAAATCATGATTCGGCGTTGATGATGGTAGACGCGGTGACAAGCTTAGGCGCGGTTAATTTGCCTGTAGATGACTGGGGTTTAGATATAGTGGCTTCTGGTTCGCAAAAAGGCTACATGATCCCTCCGGGGTTGGGTTTTGTCTCTGTTAGTCCCAAAGCTTGGGAAGCTTACAAAACCGCAAAATTACCTCGTTATTATTTAGACTTAGGGAAGTACCGCAAATCTGCGGCTAAAAATACTACTCCTTTCACGCCGCCAGTAAATTTAATCATGGCGCTACATACTACTTTAGGGATGATGAAGGCTGAAGGCTTAGAATCGATTTTTAGTCGTCACCAAAGGTTAATGAAAGCTACCCGCGCCGCCATTAAAGGCTTAAATATGCCCTTATTTGGCGCTGATGAATTTGCAAGCCCCGCTATTACCGCCGTTGCACCCCAGGGAGTAGAAGCCGATCAAATTCGTTCAATTTTGAACAAGCGGTTTGATATTGCCGTAGCTGGGGGACAAGATCATTTAAAAAACAAGATATTTCGGATCGGCCACTTAGGTTTTGTGAGCGATCGTGATATTTTAACTGCTATTGCTGCTCTTGAAGTTGCTTTGCGCGAACTCGGTTATGAAGGGTTTACTCCCGGTGGGGGAATAGCCGCCGCCGCTAGAGTTTTTGCCCAGTAAGGCTTTGATTGCATTAAAAAAGCGGGTTGAATGATTCAACCCGCTTTTTATTTTTTGTAGCAATAGATAGAAATTTTCTCGATTTTTGCCTAGTCAGCATCATAAATTAAGCACCATCGATTTTGACTTATCCTTTTACCCCTAACCAATTAGTACGATTTAAGCCGCCTCTAACCAGTCGTAAATTCTATCCAATTGCTCTAGCGTAACTAACCCGTATTGCCAAAGAATCATTGGTAACGGGCCTGGATCTTGCTCTCGATGCCTTAAAGCAACAGCAACTTCGGCGGTGGAAATTGCCAAATCCTCCTGCAAAAAATTGATAAACCGTATGTACTTTGAAGGAGCCATTAACTTTTCACCTCTCGAAAAGACTTTTAATTTTGTATTTAGACTTAATAAGTATTTCTTAGTTTGACCTAGGAAACCGACTATTTCTTGTCTTAGTAAGTGCTAGTAACCTGTAAATACCATTGATTGCTTACGGTGTCAATATTCTGACAAATTTGAGCGTGGACTAAGATTATAACCTACCTTGCTTTAATTTGACTAAAAGTAGGTAGATTCTTTTATACCTTAGAACGAAACACCCCTTATCTATAATAAGGAGTATTTTTCACAAAACTATTAATTACTAGCGATTCAAGTAAATATAATTGGCTACTTTTTTACGGGCAAAAACTTAATTTCAACGGGTGCGCCTACATTTAAGCCTAATTCTTTTGCTCTACCGCCGCGAAGTTCAATGACGCGATCGATCGGTATTCCTGGCCCATAAGTAGGACAGGGAGTAGTATTACAAGGAGGTACGGCAGCCAAAATTGCTTTTACCTTGCCATCTTTAACAAAAATCATGTCTAGAGGAATGACAACATCTTTCATCCAAAACCGGACGCTTTGGGGCGGATTAAATTCAAATAGCATTCCGCGATCGCCCGCTAAAGTGGTGCGGTACATTAGCCCTGTAGCTTGCTGTGCGGCGGTTTTAGCAACTTCTAGTCCCACAATGCGACTTCCGATCGCAAATTGAGCCGAAATCGGCAAGCTTTGCCCTAAAGCTGTTGTTTCTGGCATAGCGGTAGAAGTAGAATCGCAACCCATCAACGTCATACTTAGCATTATTCCAATTACCGCCAACCAACGACCCACCGATTTGCCCCCCAATTTAATAAGCTTCTCTTAAAACGTAGCCTACGCCGCGTACAGTTTGAATCAGGCGTTTTTGACCTTCATCTTCTATTTTCAAGCGCAGGTAACGAATATAAACTTCGATGACATTTGATTCGCCCCTAAAGTCGTAGCCCCAAACATTTTCTAATATTTGTTCGCGGGTTAATACTTCGCGGGGATGTTCCATTAAATACTTTAGCAATTCAAATTCTTTCATGGTCAGATCGATCGCACGTCCGTGACGAATAGCACGGCGAGTAGCTAAATCAATGCCCAAGTCGCCAAACCGTAATTGTTCTGTAGCGGCGGGTTCTTGCAAGTACAGACGTACTAATTTTAAAAATTCTTCGGAGCGGTAGGGTTTAAGAAAGTAATCATCTGCGCCCGATTCTAGGCAAGCTACGCGATCGTCAACAGTATCCCTTGCCATTAATACTAGCATTGGCTCTTTTGCGCCAGTTTTCCTGATTTTTTCACACAAATTTAGCCCTGATTCTCCAGCCAGCATTCGATCGACGACAATTAAAGCTGGATGGCGATCGCGCGCTTCGTGGATTCCTCTAGCTGCATCATTTGCTACCACTGCTTCATAGCCCGATGCTTGCAAGTCGAGACTGACTTGCGATGCTAAAACTTCGTCTGTCTCAATTACCAACACGCAGGTGTTGCGTTCAACAGTTGTAATCATAATTTTATTGGCTTAAGGCTAATTAACCGCCAATCCTTGATTGTGGTTTTAATCTAACTCAAACAACAATTTAAACCAAGTTTATTTTAAGTTGCTTAAGTATTAATACCTATTATACTCCTAAACTTAAGGAAGTTCCACCGAAGTAGGTTTGGCGATGTGAGCTAAACCCCAGCCAAGTTTTTCGCGTAAGATGCGGAAAAACTCTGGAGATTGCAGGCGAATAAATTTGGCAGCGTAGGGCGACTTTTCGATCAGTACGCGATCGTCGGGAAATACAAAGCAGCCAGCATTCCCATCAACTACCATAACTAAACGAGTTGGATTAGCTGGAAAAACTGTAACAACCTCTGTATTTGCAAACACTAAAGCTCTAGAAGCTAGGGAATGGGGACAAATTGGTACTAATTGCAATACTGGCACTCCCGGCGTTACCACGGGGCCGCCAGCGCTTAAAGAATAAGCTGTAGAACCCGTTGGCGTAGAGACAATGATCCCATCGGCGGCAATATCGACTGGAGCATGACGACCGATCGCAATTTCAAAATGGCACATACTGGTTAAAGGTTCTCGATGCAGCACCATTTCATTGAGACAAAGAGCTTCCCAAGCTACAGCACCTTGGCGAATTACTTGCACCGTTAGCATTACCCGCTCCTCAATCTCGTATTCCCCCTCCATCACGCTGTCTAAGGCTTCGGGCAACGTGTTGACGTAGGTTTCGGTCAAAAACCCCATGTGACCGCTATTGACAGCTAGTAACGGAATACCCACCGGGGCAACTTGGCGAAAGGCTGACAGCACTGTACCATCGCCGCCTAAAACTACGGCAAAGCTCATCTTAGAGTCGAAGCCTGGAGGAGTCAAACATTCTATGGGGGTGTGATATATGGGACTTTCTGGCGTAGCATAGCCCAAAATACCACCCATGCCAGTAGTCATACAAACATCGCAACCAATAGCTATTAGTTTGTGTTGTAATTCGTGAGCAACTCGACGAGCTACGGGCTTTTCGTCATTGTATATGATGCCTATTTTCGGCACTTGCACGCATCCAAATTAAAGCTAGGCTTAATGTTAGTTCGATAGTTGCACATTTTGGAGTCAATTATTCTTAAGGCGATCGCCTGTTAAGGGCGTAAAACTAAAAATAACAGAGGTTGAATTAGGATTTATTAAAAGGAGTCTTTTTTTGAGATTTCTTTTTAGTTTTTAACTTTTCATAGTCTAATTCTTTAAGTTTTTTCATGATTCTGGCGAAATACTCTTGCATATAGCTTTCTAGCGTAGTAGTTTCCTCAAGATTCACCTGGAATGCTTGATATACGTCTTCCATCGGTGCGGTGATGGGTTTACCCGTTGCTAATACTTCCGCAAAAGCTAATCTGTCAGACAAATTCCAACCCCACTGAAAAAACCGGGATACATTGCGTACCGTCCGCAGTAAGTTTATGGGCATCCGAGTTATCCGCGCATCTTGTCCTGATAATCTTTCGCACAAACTAATAATTTCCTCCGCACTCCAAGGGCGAGTACCAACTAAAGGAAAAGTTTTGTTTTCAGTTTCCGGCATTTTCAAAGCGCGGACGGCAAACTTAGCAATATCTTGAGTATCCATGTAAGCGACGGGAGACGATTCGCCAGTAATCCAGACTGCTTGTTTTTCTAAAATGGGAATAGCGTACTGACCAATTAAGCCTTGCATAAAGCCACTTAGCTGCAACACGGTGTAATTTAAGCCAGATTGGGCTAAAAATAACTCCGTACACCGTTTGATTTCCATTAACGGCACGTCAGGGAACTTATCAGAGTCTAGGAACGAAAAGAAAATATAGCGTTCAATTCCTGCTGCTTTCGCCGCTTGGACTAAGGCAACTTTACCGTCCCAATCTACCTGTTTAATACTTAATGAATCTGTAGGGCGGCTGGTAGCAGCGTCAATTATTTGCGTAATTCCTGCGAGCGATGGCGGTAAAGTATCGGGATAACACAAGTTTCCTTGGACAATTTCGGCTCCCCATTCTCTCAAAAAGGCTGCTTTTTTTGGGCTTCTGACTAAACAGCGTACTTTATACCCCTCATCCAGAGCGCGGCGAACTACTTGCCTTCCTAATGTTCCTGTGGAACCGACAACTAATAAAGTCATGAGGGGTGATTTTGTGAATGTTAATTTTTATTAATAAAATCTTATCAGAATAAGCTTGACAAATATTAAGAGAAGGGAGAGAAAACCTAAATGCTTACTCAATCCCTCCTCTTGGTTGATTAAAGCGCTTCTTCTTCGTCACCCTGGATTTTGAGTAGAGCGTAGCCTAAGACTATGCCGACTAGGATTAAAGAAAAAGACAAAATAATGGCTGTAAACATCTCGCCGCCCATAAATAAATCCTCCGGTTGGATTTGGGAAATAATTAGATAGTCGTAATGTATCTTAAAACAATTTTATGGCTTCTATAGAGACAACAGACAGCGTTACTGCAAAAAAAACTTATCGTCCGCGCTTAGTATTGCCTGTAGGCGATCCAGCCGGAATAGGAATAGAAGTAACTTTACAAGCGTTGAACGATCCAGAAGTAACAAAGAATTGCGATGTTACTGTTATTTGCGATCGCCTTCAATTAACCGATCTCTATGATCGCCAAGATTTAGAGACGCAAAGGTATATAGATCCAAGCAAATTATCAATTATAGATATTCGTAGTAGCGGTCAAATAACTGTAGGTATAGGTAATGCTGCTAGTGGAGAAGTAAGTTTTAGGTACTTAGAGAAAGCGATCGCTCTTACTTTGGCGGGAGAATTTGACGGGATTGTTACAGCGCCCATTGCTAAATCTGCTTGGAAAGCCGCAGGTTACAATTATCCTGGACAAACCGAGCTATTAGCCGAACGATCAGGAGTAGAAAAGTTTGGGATGTTATTTGTGGGTACATCGCCCCATACAGGCTGGACGCTGCGAAGTTTATTAGCTACTACGCATATACCTTTAAGACAGGTAGCAGACACCCTCACGCCGCAGTTAATGGCAGCTAAACTCGATTTATTGGTAGAGTGCTTAGACAAATATTTTGGGATCACAAAGCCAAGAATTGCGATCGCGGGTTTAAATCCGCATAGTGGGGAACAAGGGCAGTTAGGGACAGAAGAACAGGAATGGATGATACCTTGGCTCAAACAGGAACGCGATCGCCGTCCAGGGTTAGTTTTAGATGGGCTAATTCCCCCTGATACAATGTGGGTAAAACCTGCTCAAGCGTGGTTTGGGACTATTGAACCAGCAAAAGCCCATGATGCTTATTTAGCGTTGTATCACGATCAAGGTTTAATTCCGGTTAAACAATTAGCCTTTGATCGCGCTGTAAACACTTCTATTGGTTTACCCTTTGTTCGTACTTCACCCGATCACGGTACAGCTTTTGATATTGCAGGCTTAGGAATTGCCGATCCTACGAGCATGAAAGCCGCAATTTTGTTAGCAACAGAAATGGTTTGTAGCCAGAGTTTCTAAAAGGTATGGTCGGTAACTTGCGATCCAGTGAGATCCCCCCTAGCCTCCCTTAAAAAAGGGGGAAAATATCTTTTTTAAGGGCGATGAATGGAAAATAGTAATTATTGGCTACTAACCCTTAGTCTTTCAAAACATTCTCTAAAACAAGACACCCGTATAAATCTACTTGCCAAAAACTTGAACACCCACTGACAAGCCACTTTTGCAGGGGGTTTGGGGTCTGCCCCCCAATTCCTGGTTTTTCTTAGAGTAAGCTTGAACGGAATAAACTCCGATCTAGATAGCAGAACTCGCTTATTCTCAAAAAACAGAGTTTTTTAAACATAAAATGACACAGTATAAGATTACGCTTCTACCAGGGGATGGAATTGGGTCCGAAATCATGGCGATCGCAACTGAAGTATTACAAGTAGTTGGACAGCAGTTCGATCTAAGTTTTGAATTTACCGCAGCTTTAATGGGTGGCGCAGCCATCGATGCGACAGGCGAACCTTTACCCCCAGAAACCTTAGATAAATGCCGAGATAGCGACGCAGTGTTACTAGCAGCCATTGGCGGTTATAAATGGGACAACTTACCGCGCCATTTGCGCCCAGAAACCGGATTATTAGGATTAAGAGCGGGTTTAGGATTATTTGCCAACTTGCGCCCAGCCAAGATATTACCCCAATTAATTGACGCTTCTTCTTTAAAACCAGAAATAGTAGAAGGCGTAGATATTATGGTAGTGCGCGAACTTACAGGGGGCGTATATTTCGGGCAACCAAAGGGAATTTTTACTACCGAAACCGGGGAAAAACGGGGAGTAAATACAATGGCGTACAACGAAAGCGAAATAGATCGCATTAGTAGAGTTGGATTTGAAACAGCACTTAAACGCGGTAGGAAACTCTGCTCGGTAGATAAGGCAAACGTTTTAGACGTATCGCAATTGTGGCGCGATCGCATTAACGAACTAGCCAAAGAATACCCTGATGTTGAACTATCCCACCTGTATGTAGATAACGCCGCTATGCAGCTAATACGCTACCCCAAACAGTTCGATACTATCGTCACGGGTAATTTGTTCGGTGATATACTTTCTGATGCCGCAGCCATGCTTACGGGCAGCATAGGAATGTTACCATCGGCAAGTTTAGGCAAAGCCGGAACACCGGGAGTATTTGAACCCGTACACGGTTCAGCGCCCGATATTGCTGGGCAAGATAAAGCAAACCCAATAGCTCAAGTATTAAGTGCAGCCATGATGTTGCGCTACGCCTTAAATCAGCCAACCGCCAGCGATCGCATTGAGCAAGCAGTAATGCAAGTATTAGATAATGGCGATCGCACCGGGGATATTATGGCTCCAGGAATGAATCAATTAGGGTGTAAAGCAATGGGTGAAGCGATAATCAAAGCTTTAGGTTAATTTATGGATACCTTGCTGGCACTACCCGCCATTATTGTTGTTTTTATCCTCGGAGCATCTATAGGCAGTTTTTTAAACGTAGTCATTTATAGAGTTCCCGCCGGATTATCGGTACTTTATCCTCCCTCTCGTTGCCCCCAATGCTTACACAAGCTAGGTTTGCGAGAGAATGTCCCGGTTTTCGGCTGGTTAGCACTCGGTGGGCGCTGTCGTCATTGTCGAACTAAAATTTCGTCGCGTTACCCCATCGTAGAAGCGGTAACGGGGTTAATATTCTTGTGCGTATTTTGGCAATTTGATGTCTCGATTCAAACTCTTGGTTATTGGACGTTTTGCAGTTGGTTACTAGCGCTATCCCTAATCGATCTCGATACCATGACTTTACCCGACCCCTTAACACAATCTGGGGTAATTTTAGGGCTGATATTTCAGTTTGCCGTCGGGTATTTAGCACTAAATAGCCTTAGTGGGGCAATAAATCAGCTAATGGTAGGCATTATCGGCGCAGTAGTAGGAATTTGGTTATTAAACTTAATTACTATATTTGGCTCTTTATTCCTCGGACAGGCGGCGATGGGTTGGGGTGATAGTAAACTAGCGGCAATGATGGGCGCTTGGCTAGGCTGGAAATATTTACTATTGGCAAGCTTTATTGCTTGTGCTTTGGGGGCGTTTATTGGCGGTGGGGCGATCGCTCTACACATCATCAATCGGCGGCAACCTATGCCTTTTGGGCCCTTCTTGGCATTGGGGGCGGTAATATCTGTATTTTGGGGCGAATTTCTTTTAGCTACTTACTGGCGTTGGTTTTTTCCAATTAGCTAAACACCCGCTCCCTTGAAAAGCTAGGCGGGGTCTGGGGAAACCCCAACCCTATTAAAACGCCCACTTTTCGCTCCCTTTCGAGTAAGATTATAATTGCTTAATTTATGCAGAGTTCTACATACCCATGTCCCTGTTTGATTGGTTCGCAAATCGTCGCAAAACTGAATCTACAAATAAAGAACCCCAACGTGATATTGCCGATGGACTCTGGAATAAGTGCGTAGCTTGTAGCGTACTTGCCTACACCAAAGACCTGCGTGCTAATCAAATGGTTTGTTTAGAATGCGGTCATCATGTCCGCGTAGATAGCGACGAGCGCATTCGCCAACTAATTGACGATCGCACTTGGAACCCCATCAACCAAAACCTGTATCCCCTCGACCCCTTAGAATTTCGCGATCGCAAACCCTACAGCGATAGATTAAAAGAAACTCAACAAAAAACTGGCTTAATCGACGCAGTACAAACAGGTAACGGCAAACTAGACGGCTTACCCGTTGCTTTAGGCGTAATGGATTTTCGATTTATGGGCGGTAGTATGGGTTCGGTCGTTGGTGAAAAACTTACTCGGCTAATTGAACAAGCTACCCTCAATCGCTATCCCGCCATCATTGTTTGCGCCTCTGGAGGGGCGAGAATGCAAGAAGGGATGTTAAGCCTAATGCAAATGGCAAAAATATCGGCAGCGCTAGAGCGCCATCGTGAAGCAAAATTACTCTACATTCCCGTACTAACTAACCCCACGACTGGAGGCGTAACCGCAAGTTTTGCCATGCTGGGTGACTTAATTATCGCCGAACCCAAAGCTACCATTGGCTTTGCCGGACGACGGGTAATCGAGCAAACCATCCGCGAAAAACTGCCGGAGGAATTTCAAACCGCCGAAGATTTATTGAGCCATGGCTTTGTTGATGCGATCGTTCCCCGTCCACAGTTGAAAAAAACCTTAGCTCAACTAATTTGTTTACATCAGCCGATGATAACTACGCCCCCAATAGACCCTTGGCACAGTACGATTGCCCAGGGGGCAGCACCAGGGGTGATCGCCCAGCAACCTATTTAAGCGCTAAGTTTGGCTAACAAATTGCGCTCTCAACATGATATTGATAGTAAAGTGGCTTAATCTCTATTTATTACTGAATATTCATTATGGGTTTTGCAGACTTGTCTATTGCTGAAATAGCGGCGGACTACAACCTCTCCGAAGCAAAGGTACTATCTCTGTGCGACCAGTTGGGAATCGCTTATAAATCCTCTAAAACTCGTCTAGCTTTAGAAGATGCCAAAATAATCATTTCCCACATTTTGACGCAAATCCAATCTTCAAGTAATCAACAAGATTAAAAGGCGGTCAACTTTACATAAGTACGACAAGTTATTAAGATACGTGGCATTTTGCCCCGCTAGTAATGACTTTGGCGAAAAATAAGAATCGCAGCCGAATTTATTACCTGTGGTTTTTGCTCGAACAACAGTAATCAAGAGAATTAAGCCCATGATAAATAGCTGTATTCGGAGTCGAAACTTTTGAAGGGGAACTATGTTTAAAAAAACGATCGCTCTAGTGATGGCAACTTTACTACTAACCTTTGGGCTAGTTGTTGGTCGTGCGACCGCCCTAGAACTTAGCGAAGCTGTACGGACAGTGCCATTAAACGGGCAAGGAGATACAACCGTACTCAACCTCAAGCAGGTTCAAGAAGGTAAACGCTTATTTAATTATGCTTGCGCTCAGTGTCATGCTGGGGGAGTAACGAAAACAAATCAAAACGTAGGACTCGACCCAGAAGCCTTAGCTTTAGCGACTCCACCCCGCAATAATATTGCTGGATTAGTCGATTACTTGCATAATCCGACTACTTACGACGGTGAAGAAGAAATCGCCGAATTGCACCCCAGTACAAAGAGTGCAGATATTTACGCGGCAATGAGAAATCTATCGGAAGATGACTTAGTAGCTATTTCTGGTCACGTCTTACTTCAACCCAAAATTGTTGGCGATAAGTGGGGCGGCGGCAAAATTTACTACTAAAGCCTGTTAAACAGTTGTTAAGTAAAAGCCTTCAGCCCTCCTGGGACTTCTGGAGGCTTTGGACACTATAAAAAATTAATTAAGGTTGAAATCTATAAATGCTACGTCGATTGTGTTGTGTTATTGCCGTAATTTTAATTTCAATCCTCCAGACTTACCCCGCCCAAGCGGCAAATATTGATCGCTATTTGGTACGCTTTTTGCACGTAACAGCGCCTATAGATTTAGCATTGAACGAAAAGGGCGAAACGCGATCCTATGCCCCAGAAGCCTTAACTCGCGGTAAAGAACTGTTTGAAAATAGTTGTTTAAACTGCCATGTAGGGGGCGCTACACTGCCCGATCCGCAAGTTTCTTTATCTTTGCCCAAACTTCAGGGCGCAACCCCTCCCCGCGACAATATTAACAGTCTGGTGGCTTATTTAAGGCGACCAATGGTTTACGATGGCAGCAGCGAAACGTTTTGGTGTCGTCAAGTGCCAGAAAGCTGGATGTCGCAAGATCAAATAGAGAGTTTGGCAGCTTTTGTACTGACGGCGGCTCAAAAAGCTCCCGCCTGGGGTACAGATAAACTGTAGATTAATCTAGGATCTGATAGGCGATCGCGCTGTACCGTGCCTAGAAACTGTATTATTGAATCATAAAGACAGATATTTTTGGAGAGAATTATGAAATTGATTGCTGCAACTTTACGACGCTGCGGTTTAGTAGCATTAGCTATGGTGGCGTTAGTGAGCAGCTTTGCTTTATTTACCCCCTCGGCGGCGGCGGAAAATTACCAAGTTAAACTAGGTTCAGATAAAGGAATGCTAGTTTTTGATCCTGCCAAACTAACTATCAAGTCTGGCGATACCGTTGAATGGGTAAATAATAAAGTTCCCCCTCATAACGTTGTTTTTGATGCAGCTAACAACCCCACCAAGAGCGCTGATGTAGCAAAAGGCTTGTCACACAAGCAATTGCTCATGACTCCCGGACAAACTGTAAAAACAACTTTTACAGATACACCTGCCGGAGATTATACCTACTACTGCGAACCTCATCGTGGCGCAGGCATGATTGGCAAAATCACCGTAGCAGAATAAAGTCTTAGTTTCTCCTCTGGTCGAAACTTCGCTCATAATTTTATGAAAGGGAAAGGGTTAAAAGTAAAACCTTTTCCCTTTTACAATTTTTACCTGTGCAACGCTATGAGAAAAACTATCTCGCTCCTACTCTTAGCTTTAGCGCAACTAGCATTAGCAACATTTGCCTCTTTGTTTTTGGGTAATTTTCCCGCCCTCGCCACCCAAACCCATCGCGGAGGAGAAATTTTTAGCCACCACTGCGCGGCTTGTCATCAAGGCGGCGGTAATATTGTGATTGACGAGAAAAATTTACACTTGTCAGCGCTGGTAAAGTACCACATGAATTCTATTAAGGCGATCGCCCATCAAGTAAAGCATGGTAAAAAAGCTATGCCAGCTTATAAAGGTCACTTAAGCGATCGCCAAATTGAAGAAGTTGCCGCTTACGTGCTAAAACAAGCTAAAAAAGGCTGGTAAATTTTTAAACTAAACTCATAAATCCATCCGTAGGCTAGAAGCTACAGCCCCAAAAATTGCTTATTGTGTTGCTAGTTTCAAAAAACCGGAAATAAGTCAGCATGGTTCCACTTAAAGACAATAATCCTACAACAATTACTCCTTACATAACTTTTGGACTAATTGCAGCGAATATTCTTGCTTTTTTGTTTGAAGCAACTTTACCCCCTCAAGAATTAGCTGGATTTTTCCACCTAGCCGCCGTAGTACCAAGAGAATTAACCGCGAGTTTCGGCGGTATAGCCGTAAATCAACCTGTACCAGAGTGGATCACCCTATTTACCTCGCAATTTTTGCACGGCGGTATCTTACATTTGGGCGGTAATATGCTGTTTTTATGGATTTTTGGCAATAATGTTGAAGATCGTTTAGGTCATGTCAAGTTTTTGATTTTTTATCTTGCTTGTGGCGTACTTGCAGGCTTGACTCAGTGGTTTTTCTCGCAAAGTTCTGGGATTCCGTCTTTGGGGGCAAGTGGGGCGATCGCTGGGGTCATGGGGGCGTACATTCTCCGCTTTCCTCGCGCTGAAGTTTTAACTTTAATTCCCTTGGGTTTTTTCTTCCCAACGGTGAGGATTCCAGCGTTTTATTTTCTGGGCTTTTGGTTTTTACAACAAGCCTTTTACGGATTTGCTAGCCTTGAAGCGCCAACGAATATTGGGATGGAAAGTGGCGGAATTGCTTACTGGGCCCACGCTGGCGGCTTTGTATTTGGGGCAGTTTTAGGCCCGTTACTCGGATTGCTGGAAGCGACACCAGAGGAAAAAGCTTATCTGTAACGGCAAAATGTAAAACTATTTAATTAGGAATAATTACCTGTGGTTCCATTACGAGATAATAATCCGATCTCAATTACTCCCTATGTTACTTACGGGTTATTTATTGCCAATATTGCTGTTTTTGTGTATCAATTAAGCTTATCTGAACCGCAACTAGAAAGATTCTTTCACGTTGCGGCTATGGTTCCCTGTGAATTGTCTGGTAGTTGCCCAGTAATAGGACAACTACCAGAATGGATAACCTTATTTACCTCGCAATTTCTGCATGGTGGGTTTCTGCATATCGCGGGTAATATGTTGTTTTTGTGGATTTTTGGTAACAATATTGAAGATCGGCTAGGACACATTAAGTATTTGATTTTTTACTTGGGTTGCGGCGCATTAGCAGCTTTGGCGCAGTGGTTTTTCTCGCAAAATTCTGGGATTCCGTCTTTAGGGGCAAGTGGGGCGATCGCGGGTATTATGGGCGCGTACATTCTCCGCTTTCCTCACGCCAAAGTTTTAACTTTAGTTCCTCTAGGATTTTTTCTTACTACCTTTCAACTTCCGGCTTATTTGTTTCTAGGTTTTTGGTTTCTTCAGCAAGCTTTTTTTAGCTTTGCAAGCTTGGGAGTGCGGACAAATGTAGGCATGGAAGGCGGCGGAATTGCTTATTGGGCGCACGCTGGAGGGTTTGTATTTGGGGCGGTTCTAGGGCCAATGCTAGGGCTAATGAGGCGCGATTAAAATAACTTACTCGTTTACTTGAACATGGCACAACTTACCCTAATAATAGGTAACAAAAACTATTCTTCGTGGTCTTTACGTCCTTGGCTGGCGATGAAACAATCGGGGATAAAATTTTTGGAAGTTTGCATTCCCCTGGATACGCCCACTACACAGCAAGAGATTTTAAAATATTCCTCCGCCGGAAAAGTCCCAATTCTCAAGCATGGCGAACTAACAATTTGGGACTCTTTAGCAATTTGCGAGTATATAGCTGAACTTTTTCCTCAAGCTAATTTATGGACACAAGATATAGCAAAGCGCGCGATCGCGCGTTGCGTTAGTGCAGAAATGCACTCTGGATTCTCTAACTTGCGTCAGCATATGCCCATGAATTGTCGTGCTAGGTTACCGGGAAAAGGATTACAGCCCGCAGTGCAAGCAGATATCAATCGCATTACAACGATTTGGCGCGAGTGTCGGGAAAGATTTGTGAATGAAGGAGATCTGTTGTTTGGAACTTTTACAATCGCTGATGCGATGTTTGCGCCTGTAGCATCGCGCTTTGTTACTTACGATGTCAAGCTAGATCCAATTTCATCAGCTTATGTAGAGCGGATTTATGCGCTTCCGGCTATGCAGGAATGGCTGAAAGCGGCAAGTTTGGAATCAGAATATCTAGAACAAGAAGAAATTTAATAGGCTGCTATTTTCTTAAGACCATAATCAAAATGATTAGTAAAGAGCAAGCACAACACTATGGCTGGGGCGATTGCTGCGATGGCTGGCATCTTGTTAAGCATCCAGAATTGAGCATTATTCAGGAAAGAATGCCGCCTGGAACATCAGAGGTCAGGCACTTTCATCAGCACTGCCAGCAGTTTTTCTTTATTCTATCTGGTACAGCAACCTTAGAAATTGCTGGCAAGCGTGAAGTTTTGCATTCCCAACAGGGGGTTGAAATTCCGGCGCTTGTACCTCATCAAATAATTAACGAGTCTGAACAAGATGTGGAATTTTTAGTAATTTCCCAGCCTCCAAGTCATGGCGATCGCATTACTACAATTAATCACTGATGGGTTTAATCCTAGGCTGACTTGCAAATAAATCAATGGAGTTAGAAACACCAGCTTTTTTTAGCTGACGAGTAATTTGCACTGAACATAAAGTAAGTATGGTCAACTGTCCCAGTAGTGCCATAAAAATGCTAAATACTTCAGCTTTTTCAATCGCTGCAAAAGCAAAGACGGTAAATAACCATAAAGTCAGTCCGTTAGCAGGATTGCCAAAAAGTAAGCTAAATATAAGGGGTGGCAAAATAATTACCACTCCCAAGATGCCCGTTATCCAAAGTCCCTGTTTTTGCGTTCTCATAAATGTAACTAACTGGGCGATCGCGGTACACACCAAAATAAAGCTTAAACTCAGCACCAAAGCCATCAACGCCGATAATTTATTGCCGCTGTCTAATGCTATAAGAATCCAGGAAACTAAAACAATAGCTGTAATTGCTAGGTTAAGAGCGATCGCAACTATTGCCGGACTTTTTTCACCCCATACTAAATCTCGAATTAGAGATGAATTTAATAATCCCTTCCGCCCAGAGTATTTTTGGTTTCTATATCGCGCCCAATCTATTACAGCCTGCCTTTGTGGTGTAAGAGCAATAATTAAGCCAAAAAATAGCACGAAGTTATAAGCCAGTAATATTAGAAAATGGTATATCAGCCCTGATTTTTCGCCATGAACGGCAAATCCTAAAGTCATTATTTCAAAGCAAGCAACTAATAAATAGCTTTGACGTTTATTAAATATAGTTTTAGTAGGACTAGCGAAACGGCGCTGTAAGGCTTGCCAACTCCAGTACGTCCACACGCTGTAATTGAGTATCAAAATGCTGGAAACACCTAGTATACCGATGCCTGCAGGTAAGTTAAACCATTGTAATTTTTGAATCTCTAAGTCAGAAAACGATATTGTCGGTTCTATGCCAGTAGCCGCAATTAAATACTGAACAATTATTACAGGCGAAAAGATATTTATCCAGTCAAAATGATCCCCTGCAACTGGTTTACTTATGCCAACTAAAATAAACAGAAAAACCGCACCACTCCCTAATAAAGCTTGAAATCCATTTAATACGCCAGCACTAACTAAGCCGAATAGCAAAGATAAGCTGTAGAAAAATACGCAACTGGTCGCTAATACGCCATAAAAGCTCAAAATCCCAATTAAGGGAATATGCGCGGCAAATCCAGCCCCCAAATGCAAGGGTACAGCCAAGAGCGCAACTATATAGAGTAAAATCGGGACTCCAAGAAGTTTACCCCATAAAATATTTTGAGGTGATCGCGGACTTAGACGAATAAAGTTTAGCGTCCCTTTATGTTCTTCGTAAGCTAAGTTGTCAATCAGCAAATAAGTTCCGGCTACTAATAAACCAAATATGCCAATTACGCTTAATGCTAAAAATAAGTCTAATGACCATTTTTGCCAGTCTACAACCAAATTTCCTAACCCATCTACAAGACAAGTGCGATCATTGCCATAGACGTAGGAGCCTGTACAGTAAGGATCGTTATTTGGAAAACCAAAGCCCGATGTAGATGAGGCGGTGTCTATGGTAGCGTATGGTATGCGCCCCAAAAAAAATAGAAACAGGATAAACTGCCCCAGCAGAGATATAGCTCCAGCTAAGATTAAGTTGCGCGGTTTGAGTCGTCCGTTGATTTCTCGTAATAGTTGGGGATTCCAATCGCCTAAAGCCTCGATCCAGTTTAGTTTGAGCATAAAAATTCTCTTGTTTAGTTTGTTATTCGCGCCTTGGAAATATGCACTGAGTCAAGATGGTTGTTTGTGACCGAGTTTGAGAAAAATAGTTTCCAAGTCTTCCTGGCTGCAATGAAACTCTGTAATTGGGATACCTGCATTAATTAAAGACTTCAATAATTTTGCACCCTGAGCGCGATCGCCTGTAAAGTAAACTCGCATACTATTGGTTTGCGGTATCACTTCCCATTCCTCAATTAATGGATGCTCAATTAGTGCGGTTTTCAGGGTTTCTACGTCTCCTAAAGTTGATATAAATATCTGTTGGCGGCTCTGACGTTGGTAAAGATCAGTTAGATTGCAACTTTCTACCAAATAGCCTAACTCCATAATTCCTACCGACGTACAAAGTTCGGCTAAGTCGCTGAGAACGTGAGACGAAATTAATATAGTCATCCCAGCTTCTTGCAATACTTTGATAATCTCCCGAAATTGCTGCCGTGCGATCGGATCTAGTCCTGAAACTGGCTCATCTAGTAACAGTAAAATCGGCTCGTGAATAATTGTTCGAGCCAGACTTAGGCGCTGTTTCATTCCCCGCGAGAGCGTACTAATTTGACTATTGCGCTTATAGGTTAGTTGGACAAGTTCTAATACTTCGTTGAGGCGTTGACGGCGACGAGGATTTTTTAACAGGTACAACCGGGCAAAATAATCTAAATAGTCCCAAACCGTCAAATCGTTATACAGAGGGAAATCATCGGGTAAATAGCCGAGATGACGCTTAAGTAAGGGATTGCTTTGGTCTAATAATAAGCGATCGCCATTGATATAAATTTCCCCCGTTGTCGGTTCTTCCGCCGTCGCCAACATCCGAATTAGGGTAGTTTTTCCCGCACCATTTGGGCCGATGAGTCCATAAACTTCACCTACAGCTATTTCTAAATCAACATTATTGACGGCAATATGGCGATCAAAGCGTTTAGTTAGTCCGCAAGTTTTAATTGCTAATTCTTTGCTCATAGGTGCGGAAACTGTTAGCCGTTTTTTGGTTTAGCCTAGCCTGCAATTAGGAGAATCGGTGTGGAGTTGCAGAAATTGAAACAATCGCTACGGCAAAGTTTGTCACAATGAAAAAAGCGATCGCACTTAAACTTACTTCATACATGACAACTGCTATTCTTTCAAATACGACTACCAAAACCTGGACTTGGCAAGGTTTCCCCATTTGTTACCAAGCTCAAGGAGACACTGGCCCGGCGGTAGTGCTAATTCATGGTTTTGGCGCTTCTTGGTGGCACTGGCGGCACAATATACCTGTATTAGCTCAATTTGCTCGCGTGTATGCAATCGATTTAATTGGTTTTGGCGCATCTGCAAAGCCAATTCCGGGGGAACAAGTAACCTACTCTTTTGAAACTTGGGGACGACAAATTGCGGATTTTTGTACTGAAGTTGTGGGCGAACCAGTTTTTTTAGTTGGCAACTCTATCGGTTGTATCGCCGCCATGCAAGCTGCTATATACGCCCCAGATACAACTTTAGGAGTTGCTTTACTCAATTGTTCGTTACGACTATTGCACGATCGCAAACGTCAATCTTTGCCTTGGTATCGTCGTTTTGGCGCGCCTTTAGTTCAAAAACTTTTATCAATTAAACCTATCAGTCAGTTTTTTTTCAATCAAATTGCCAAAACTTCGACAGTACGCAAGATTTTATTACAAGCTTACGCTCAAGAGGAAGCTGTAACCGACGAATTGGTAGATATTATGATGGCTCCAGCCAGCGATCCTGGCGCATTAGCCGTATTTGTTGCCTTCACTGCTTACGGACAAGGCCCCTTGCCCGAAGACCTGTTAGCGGTGCTGCCATGCCCAGCTATTATGCTGTGGGGAACTGCCGACCCTTGGGAACCCGTAGAATTAGGGCGAGAATTAGCCAAGTTTCCCCAAGTTCAAAAGTTTATCCCTTTAGAAGGCGTAGGGCATTGTCCCCAAGACGAAGCACCAGAATTAGTCAATCCGATTTTGATTGCGTGGATTGAGGAAAATTCCCCTTAACTAACGAATTTATTGCTCAATTTGTTCAAGCCTTTTTAGCCAATCTTGTCCTAATTGAATGGTGATGTCAGATTGGAGATTACCTGTACTTTCGACGCGCACTTCTCCAACATTTAGCGCTTGACGAATGGTTTGAGCGCTATTACCATCCCCTTGCTGGGCGACAATATGAGTTACATCTAAGGGTTCGCTCCAGCGTCTAGCAACATACACGTTGCGATAGCCAGCTTCGGAGAGCGACTTTACCAGCGATTGGACGGCGGTATCATTTCCGGTACTATCTTGAATTGCTACCCTTAACCTTGCTGGGTCAACTACTGCTTGCATACCATCGGTTGGCACATTAAAATACTGCGTCATCATCGTAGCAATGCGATCTTTATCAGGTAGCCAGTAACTAGCTCTGTATTCTCCTGGTTTGCTAAAACGTCCTGGTACTAGCAACATCTGAGCATCAGCACGTTTTGTCTGTACGCCAAAACCGATTAAAGCCATTAATTCTTGGATAGTCAAATTAGTATCAATGTGCGACTTTATCACCTCTAGGATCTTGGGAACTCGCGTTACGATGGTAGGATTTAGCGCCTGTTCCATTAAAGATCGCATCAATATTTGCTGGCGTTGAATGCGCCCAATATCGCCATTTTCGTCATAACGAAAGCGCAGAAATTGTAAGGCTTGGTCGCCATTAAGATGCTGTTTTCCGGCTTTAAGATTGATGTATAAGTGCTGGCTATCGTCTTGATACTTCATATCTTTGGGAACGTAAACCGTTACGCCACCTAAAGCATCGACTAGCTTTTCTATACCTTGGACGTTAATTCTAATGTAGCGATCAATGGGTGCGCCGTTTAAAAGATCGCTAGTAGCAGTCGCGCTAAGAGCGGGGCCACCACGATAGTTAGCCGAATTTATCTTATTAAATTTGTATCCTTCAACTTCCACGCGGGTATCTCTAGGAATTGAGAGTACGGCTAATTTTTTTGTGGTGGGGTCAAAGCGCAACAACAACATTGTGTCAGACAGCCCCTCAAAGGAGTTAATCGTGGCAAGATAGCCTAATTTATCGCTTCCGGTGGGGGGGCTACTAACGTCTGAAGTGAGAACTTTTACACCCAAAACTAAGACATTTACTGGGCGAGTTAGTTCCGAAAGCTTGAGACTTCCGCGAGAGATGCGATCGCCTTTGCCAAATATAGCTTCTTGTTCGCGGCTAAGTTCTGCTTGCATCAAGGGCGTACTCGACAGTGATACTGCAAGCAACGCTCCGGCGGTCGCAGAAACCATGGCTACACCTGTTAAACCTGCCCAAAACCACAACCAATGCCCAGTCTGAGAACGAGAGGATTTTTTAATAACTTTTGCTGTATTTATTGAAGGCGACTTTCGCTCTGAATGTTTTTGAACTGCCACAGACTTCCTCACACTTAAATTGAACCAAAAAATAATTGCTCTTAACCGATTGCAGCATTTAGCCAGTAATTATTAGCTAAATGTATTAAATATGCAACCTCTAGCAGTGTCTACTATTTGACGCATGGGTTCAAGAAAAGTGTACTCGGATTGTATTTGACTAGCAAACGGCATTTTTACGAAAAGTGTCACAGCAGCAATCAATATTTTGTCTTTTCCTCAACCAAATATTTATCTACTTGTTTTGCCAAAAGGCTAAACCCTGGCACGCGCAGGGGTTTACGCTGATATAGGCGAATCATTAACATCATACTGACTAAAAAATAGCCAGAAGTTAGGAAAGTATTTAAGATCAAAAGCCGCAACGATAAATATTCTGAAGTTTCTGCTCCCATCCCTAGTAATAAATAACCGATTAGCCAACTACTTGCTAAGGTTACAGACAAACGACTAACTTTTAATTGTTCCGCTTTAAAAGAGGAATTTGCCGATTCGTCACGCTGGTAGAGCGTCCATAAAGATAGAAAAAAGCCCAGTACAGGGATTAAATAGAAAAATAGCTGTAAATGATTGAGGTCTAAATTCTCTGTAGGGTCAACATTTTTCATATTTCCGGCAACAATCCTGAAGTGGGGGGATGAGTTTAATAGACGAATTTAGAGATAATGATAACTGCTTAAGCAAATTCAATCGTGTTTTATCCGGCAGTAGGCAAATGCAGAAACGCATAATACTTGGATGGTGGCAAGGAATGAGTCTGGGAGGGCGGTTGACGGCGATCGCTCTTATCGCTCCTCTCATCGTACTCAATGCTTGGGCAGTTTCTTCGATTTTTAATTATTTCAACTCTCTAATTGTAATTTTGGTGGCAGCTTCGCTATTGGCATTTTTGCTTAATTATCCGGTGATGTGGATGGAAAGCAAAGGAGCCAAGCGCGAACAAGTTTCTATTTTGGTGTTTTTGGCAGCTTTATCGATTTTGCTGGCTTTGGGTGTAACTTTAGTTCCTTTGGTGCTTACTCAAGCTCAACAGTTGGTAATTCGCTTGCCCGAATGGATTGATTCGGGACGTTATCAGTTACTACTATTAAATCAATGGGCGGATACTCAAGGGTTTCCTCTCAACCTTGATGCGCTACTGGTGCAAATCAACGATCGCCTCAAAGGACAACTGCAACAAATCGCCTCTCAAGTATTAAATTTAGCGGTACTCACAGTTACTAGCTTGCTAGACTTTGTTCTGACAATGGTTTTAGCTTTTTATCTTTTACAGCATGGCGATAGTTTGTGGCAAAGTTTAATCGAATGGCTCCCCGCTAAAATTCGCCAACCGTTTTCGCAAACTTTACGGCTGAGTTTTCAAAATTTCTTTATTGGACAGCTTATTTTTGGTACTTGTATGGCTTTTGCCCTAATTCCTACCTTTTTATGGCTAAAAGTTCCTTTTGGGCTGCTCTTTGGCTTAAGTATCGGGATTATGGCGCTGATTCCTTTTGGGGGAACAGTGGGAATTATTGCTACTACTTTATTAGTCGCACTACAAGATTTTTGGTTGGGATCGAGGGTATTGATGGCGGCGATAATTGTCCAACAAATTCTCGAAAACTTAGTTGCACCCCGGATTTTAGGTAGTGTCACAGGCTTAAATCCGGTGTGGATACTGGTATCGGTTTTGACGGGGGCGAGAGTAGGGGGATTGTTAGGGGTAATTGTAGCCGTACCTACAGCCGTTGTAATTAAGACTGCGTTGAGTGCCGTGCGCGGACGTACTAATGCGGCGGAAAGTTTAGGTACAAGTCAATTAGAATCAGAAAATAGCGATGTATCTAAAAGTACCGTTGAAGTTGTGCCACAGTAGGTTAAAGGCGATCGCGCCATTGCTGTTCTAAGGAAGATGGAGGGGTAGTAAATAAAACTGTAGAGGTATTAAGCTTTGAGTATCCAGCCATCGAAAAGCCTAGCATTACTACACTAGCGGCGGATAGGGCGTACCGTCTGCCTAAGCGAATTGCATAGCGTCGAAGCTGAAAACTTGACTTAGGACTAGATTGCTGATTCATAAGTACCTTGGGGCTTTAGTAAATCTTGATTAAGTTTACGAGCGTTAAGGTCTTACTATGACATTATTAATCGGGCGATCGCGCGTTAGTTACTATTTTGGTAACAGGAATTAGTTACTTTGTCCACCAGGCTAGAGCGTAAGGCTGAGTTGCTTGATTGACTTTTTGGTCAAATTGGACGCGGATTTTGTATTTGCCTGGGCGGGGAACAGGGCAAAAAATATGTTCTACACTATCAACTTCACTAATAGACTTACAGAGACTACTAGATGGGTTGTTGGATTCGGTGCTAACTAGATAAAGGTCTAAGTTATTTAACCCGCGATCGCTAAAAGTTTCTCCGACATCATACTGCTGGTTTTTATTAGCATCGTTCAATTCTACCAATCGATTCCAAGCTAGAGTCACCGACACAAAACTCCCTTGGGCTAAAGGTTTAGCTAATACGTATTCCTGCATTAAATTAGCGCTAACTAAACCATAATCCCAGCCAATCGCCGGAACTACTGCTGTAGGTTTCCATTCTCCTGAACTAAATTGCTCGTAGGCGCGAAAAGCATTTAGTTGACCAGTTCCCATTTGCGCGTGGAGGGGAATTTTGGGGTCAGTGTAAGCATCAGAAGCCGTCCAATCTTGATTTTGCTTATCGATAATTGTTTTAGTCATACCTAAGCGCAAAGATGCAACGGTATCAAGCAGTTTATCGGCAGAATTTAGCATGACAGCTTTCATTACTTCTTGACGACGAGCGTTCAAACTCCAATTATTTTTTTGGGCGCGCAACTGTCTGTCGCCGTATTCTTGTAATAAAGCTACTGTTGCAGTGACGTGGGGAGCAGCGAAACTCGTACCACTTACTTTAGTAACTTTACCGTTGGGATTGAGTAAAGAAATATTGCTTCCTGGGGCGACTAAACCAATAGCACGGCGGATGCCTAGGTTTACTTCTTTTCCATTCAATCTCCCTTCTAAGCCAACTTTGACATCGCTCAAATTAGAGACATCTACTTTGTTAAAAATCCCGTCTCTACGGCTGCTAAAAGCGACATTAATACCGTTGTAATTGTCAGTAGGGATAGGTATACCCCCTTTCCCTTGGTTTCCGGCGATCGCATACAAAACATTGTGAAAGCGGCTAGACCAATCGATACACTGAGTTAATAAAGCTTTGCCATCTAAACGAGCGTTAACGCGCGGATCTCGTTCTAAAGTTTCCCCAAAGCTAAAATTTATAGCTCTGACATCGCCGCCATTTTGCATTGCTACGTGCTGCGCGGCTAAACATTCCTCCGGTTGTCCGCCAGTTTTTAAAGAGCCAACCGCCCCCGAATATAGCCTAGCTCCTGGTGCTACACCGCGAATAGCTTTATCTGAACTAATCATCACGCTGGCAACGTTTTGGGCGTGGGGATCTAAGTTAGTATTTGCTTTTGCGGGGCGATCGCGTACAAATACTCCCGCGAGTGTAACGGCTCGTCCCGACACTGCTTTATCTAAACCATACTGTCCGGGACGACCAATTTCTACTTGACCAATACTTATTTTGCGCCCAATTAAGTCGTAAGGTAATTGGTGCAAACGCAACGCATCGATCCCCGCTTCGCCAATAGATGTAGTTTGTCCCAAAACTGGACTACCTAACCCAAGCGCACTCAATCCCCCAATCGTCCACGCCAATTGTTTTATCATCTGCTGTCAAAAAAGCTTTTGCACCCAGGCACTTTATTTTAGTTGTTTTTAGATTATGAATAGCAATGTCCCCCGATGTTAAAATAGTTAACAATCGAGGACTTAGGAGAACTAATCTATGACTAATACGCCATCATCCAAGCAGATTGTAATTGCTCCATCTATCCTATCTGCTGATTTTAGCCGTTTGGGAGACGAAATTAGGGCTATTGATGCCGCCGGAGCCGATTGGATTCACGTTGATGTCATGGATGGTCGATTTGTCCCCAATATTACCATTGGGCCATTAATCGTTGAGGCTATTCGTCCGGTGACTGCAAAGCCTTTAGATGTCCACTTAATGATTGTGGAACCAGAGAAGTATGTAGCAGATTTTGCCAAAGCTGGAGCCGATCATATCTACATTCACGCCGAACATAATGCGTCTCCGCACTTACACCGGACTTTGGGACAAATCAAAGAACTTGGTAAAAAAGCAGGGGTTGTACTCAATCCCGGTTCACCCCTAGAGTTGATTGATTACGTTTTGGAGTTGTGCGATTTAGTGCTAATTATGAGCGTCAACCCTGGTTTTGGCGGTCAAAGCTTTATTCCTGGCGTACTTCCCAAAATTCGCAAACTCCGCGCTATGTGTGACGAGCGTGGCTTAGATCCTTGGATTGAAGTAGATGGCGGTTTAAAAATTAATAATACTTGGCAAGTTATCGAAGCGGGTGCAAATGCGATCGTTGCAGGTTCGGCGGTATTTAATGCGCCCGATTATGCTGAAGCTATTAAGGGTATTCGCAATAGCAAACGTCCTTCCCCAGAACTTGCAGCAGTTTAAAGGATACTTTAAAAGTCTTTCAGTTAAAGCAAATCTCCTTTGTTAACTGAGACTTCAAAATATTCTTCCCCCTTTACCATCGGTTAATAGCATCCCCGATTTAAAAATATTCTCCCCCCTTTTTTCAAGGGGGGTTGGGGGGGATCTCTAAATCCCTAGCAATAAGTCCGCCAAGATATGCGATCTTGGCGGACTTATTTATCTTTTATTTTATTCAATTACTGATGACGGCGATCGCCTAACCATTTTGCAGCCGCAATTCCAACTACCGCAGCTACTAAGGGATTGCTCAAAAACTTAATTATCCCAGGCTTTTCTGCTAATACTTCTTGGAAAATATCAGGGTGATTGTGGTAAGCAAAAGATGCCAACTTAGTCACGTCATCCACATTCATCTTGCTAGCGTGGTGAGTAGTAAGACCTAACTGTTGCTCCAATTCGCGGTCTTTCAAGCCTCTTTTCTCTAAATGCTTGAAAAAGGCTTTGGCTACATCATCCCGTTCGTTGGGCTTAATTTGAGCGATCGCTTTTTGCAATTCTGGCTCTAATTGTCCGGGAGGGATGCGATCGTGATGTAAAGATTGTCCAAATAATTGACGGCGCTCTTCATGAGACGAACGATTGGCAAAGTCGTCAAAGTTTTCATATTGTAGATCCGAACCCATGTCCGCATCTCCTAAACTTTCTGTGGTTCCTTGCGCCAAATCATTCATAATTTGACGTTTATATTGATCGCTACTACTCATTTAATTTATTCTCCTTTTTTTTATTAATAACTGCCGATTGTTGTTGAACATACAATCTTTGATAACTTATTTGTATTCAACCTGGTTAGATTGAACGTCATACTTTGCAGTCAAAATCAATTTTTTATCTGGGGCGTACATCAAAACTGTTAAGTCTTGATTGGGGAAGTTTTTATGAAATCCTTGAGCTAAAGATTTGGCTAAAGGTTTTACTTCTGTGGGGCTAACTTGGGGAGTAACTACAACTCCCAGTTTGTTGTTGTCGCGCACGTAAGCATCTTTAACTAATCCTTTGCTTTTGCTGACAACCCAGTTACCAAAGTCTTGTCCGCCTGCGCTATTTCCTCTTTCTATTTGCCCGTAATTGCTACTGCTACTTGCGGCGGGTAAGGTTGGCGACTTTGCTTGAACAGCGCCATTACAAGCTACTGTTGTTGTTAATACCAATACCAAGACTAACGCTGTTAAAATTCTGCGTAGTTGCTTAATCATGCTGAATTTACTTTGTTTCTATTTTTACATATTTCGCGCGGAACATTAATCTAATGTTCCGCTTTTTTATTTGTCTTTTAGTTTAATAAGCCTTGATTTTTGTTACAATCTATCTAAGGCATATTAATCTATTAGTCAAGCTTTTCTTTTACTTTGTCTTTTGCATCTTCTACGGTATTGCGTACTTCACTTTCAGCTTGCTTTGCTTTACCTTCTGCTTTATCTGCTGGATCGCCTGTAACGTTACCCCAAGCTTCTTGGGCTTTGCCTTCTATATTCTTGCCAGCAGCTTTAGCTTTATCATCTAAACCCATGATATTTTCCTTCCTTAAGTAATAAAAGAGCTTCAAACTTATCTGAACTTTGAAGCAGAATTGTTATCTTGTTTACAACTTAACTACTTTTTGAAGCCTTAGCCTTCTGCCAGAAGGCATATTAGTTCTCTATGCTAAAAGATGTAAAAACTTGGAATTAGCAGTTATTAAGTTGAGATTTTTGTTAATAAAAGTAAATTCAAAAATTAATGATAGTAAACAATAGCTCCTTTCAACTCCAAGCACCTTTTTCGCCCACGGGGGATCAACCAAAAGCGATCGCCCAACTAACCGCAAGTATTCAAGCCGGAAAACGCCATCAAACTTTACTAGGCGCAACAGGTACAGGGAAAACTTTTACTGTCGCTTCAGTAATTGAAAAAATCGGCAAACCTACCTTAGTTCTCGCTCACAACAAAACCTTAGCTGCCCAACTTTGTAACGAGTTTCGAGAGTTTTTTCCTGAAAACGCCGTAGAGTATTTTGTCAGTTATTACGATTACTACCAGCCAGAAGCCTATATTCCTGTTACTGATACTTATATAGAAAAAACTGCCTCAATTAACGATGAAATTGATATGTTGCGCCACTCGGCTACAAGATCGCTTTTTGAACGCCGAGATGCGATCGTTGTAGCTTCAATTAGCTGTATTTACGGTTTGGGTACGCCGAGAGAATATTTAAAAGCGGCTATTCCCTTAGAAATAGGAAAAGAAGTCAATCAAAGGGAACTATTACGCGACTTAGTGGCCGTACAGTATCGGCGCAACGACTTAGAAATGAGCCGAGGACGCTTTAGAGTCCGGGGAGATGTCTTAGAAATAGTACCCGCCTATGACGATCGCATTGTTAGAGTAGAATTTTTTGGCGACGTAGTAGAGGCAATTCGTTACGTCGATCCGGTGACGGGAGAAATCATTAAAAGTATCGAAGCGATAAATATCTATCCAGCAAGACACTTTGTTACCCCCGAAGAACGGCTAGAAGGCGCTTGCGAAGCCATAGATCGAGAATTGAGACAAAGGCGACTTGAATTAGAAACTGAAGGCAAATTATTAGAAGCCCAACGCATAGATCAACGCACGCGCTACGACTTAGAAATGCTGCGGGAAGTGGGGTACTGTAACGGTGTAGAGAACTACTCCAGACATTTAGCCGGACGCAGCCCTGGAGAGCCGCCAGAGTGCTTAGTTGATTACTTTCCCGATGATTGGTTGTTAGTAGTGGATGAATCTCATGTAACCATCCCGCAAACGCGGGCAATGTACAATGGCGATCGCGCTCGTAAAAATGTATTAATCGAGCATGGTTTCCGTTTACCCAGCGCCGCTGATAATCGCCCCCTCAAAGCTGATGAATTTTGGCAAAAGGTCAACCAATGTATCTTTGTCTCCGCAACTCCTGGGGAGTGGGAGTTGGAATTGTCAGAAGATCGCATTGCCCAACAAATAATTCGCCCCACCGGGGTAATCGATCCAGAAATTTTTGTGCGTCCCACCGAGGGACAAGTAGACGATTTACTCGGAGAAATAAAAGATCGTATCGACCGCAAAGAACGAGTGCTAGTAACTACTTTAACTAAGCGCATGGCGGAAGATTTGACCGAATACTTGCAAGATCGGGGTGTTAGGGTGCGGTATTTGCACTCAGAAATCAATTCAATTCAAAGAATCGAAATCTTGCAGGAATTGCGAGAAGCAGTTTTTGATGTTTTAGTAGGTGTAAACCTGTTGCGGGAAGGATTAGACTTGCCAGAAGTGTCTCTCGTAGCGATTTTAGATGCTGACAAAGAAGGCTTTTTACGCTCGGCGCGATCGCTTATTCAAACAATTGGGAGGGCGGCGCGTCACGTAAACGGACAAGCAATTATGTACGCCGACAATCTCACCGACAGCATGGCAAAAGCAATTGAAGAAACTGATCGGCGGCGAGAAATCCAAGTTGCTTACAACGAAAAGCATCAGATTACGCCCAAGTCGATTATCAAAAGATCCGCCAACTCAATACTGTCATTTTTAGAAGTATCAAGGCGACTAAATGCTCAAGAATTAGCCATCGTTGACGAACAAGTAGACGATTTACCTTTAGATAAATTACCTGACTTAATCGTGCAATTAGAAGCGCAGATGAAAGACTCTGCCAAAAACTTAGAATTTGAAGAAGCAGCCAAATTTCGCGATCGTATTAAGCGCTTGCGAGACAAGTTACTAGGGCATTAATTCCATGGGTAGAGACGTTGCAGTGCAACGTCTCTACAATTTTTAACGGCAACGTCTGTACAATTTTTAACCAGTATTTCGCATTCCCGCCGCAATGCCATTAATAGTTAGCAACGCACCTCTGAGCAATTCTCCCTTGCTGTACCGAGAATGAATTACCCCTGAAGTTGTACTCCCCGATTGACGTAGACGCTTGAGCAACGATACTTGCAAAAAGCCCAAGGGTACAATCGTCCCATTTCGCAACTGTACAGACCTTTGCAATACCGGATCGCCATCCAGCAGCCGCTTATGCGCCGTAATCGTCAAAATTAAATCGCGAGTCAGGTAATACTCATTAGCAATTTGTTCAAATACCCTTTCAAGACGCGCTTTATCTTCTGGGTGTGACAACTCATCTACATAGTGCTGCGCCATTTGAATATCTACTTTAGCTAGAGTCATTTCTACTTTAGAAATCACCATTTTAAAAAATGGCCACTTCATATAGAAACATCGCAGCAATTTAATGTGATCTTCAGGGGAATCTTGAACAAACTCTTGCAAAGCCGTACCCACACCGTACCAAGAAGGCAACAAAAAGCGGCTTTGTGTCCAGCTAAATACCCAAGGAATCGCCCTCAAACCACTTATATCTTTATTCCCCCCCTGACGACGAGCGGGACGAGAACTAATTTGCAGTTGGCTAATTTCGCCAATGGGGGTTACTTGATGGAAAAAATCGATAAAGTCTGGCTGCTCGTAAATTAAATTGCGATAATGAGAACGCGATCGCGCTGAAAGTTCCTCCATAATCTCATTCCAGGGCTGAATATTATCAAACCCCGTTCGCAGTAAGCTTGCTTGAATTACAGCCGTGGCGATCGTTTCCAAATTATAGAGCGCTAATTGCGGCAGCGAGTATTTAGAAGCTAATACTTCTCCTTGTTCGGTAATTTTGATTCGCCCATTAATACTATTGCCTGGTTGCGCCAAAATCGCCTCGTAAGCTGGCCCTCCACCCCGCCCTACGGAGCCACCGCGCCCGTGAAAAATTCGCAAGTGTACCCCGTACTCCTCGGCGATTTTTTGGAGTTCTTTTTGAGCTTTATGGATTTCCCAATTACTACTTAAAAACCCTGAATCTTTGTTGCTGTCGGAGTAGCCTAACATTACTTCTTGTAAGTCAAAACTATTTTTCTCCTTTGAGGCATAACCGCCAGCTAATAAAGCGCGATAAGATGGCATCTCAAACAGTCTTTTCATTACCGAGGGAGCGCGTTGTAAGTCTTCTACCGTTTCAAATAACGGCACTACTTGCAGCGTCCCAGTAGCTGTACCGGGGTCAAATAGTCCGGCTTCTTTAGCTAATAACAACACTTCCAGTAAGTCGCTTAATTCCCGGCTCATACTGATAATGTAAGTCTGACAAAGATTAACGCCAAACTCTTCTTGCAAGCTTCGCACTACACGAAAGGTTTGAATCAACTCATTTGTAGCTGGAGAAAAGGGCAATTCTGTTGGTATTAAAGGGCGGCGAGTTTGCAATTCCCCTGTTAGCCAAATCACGCGCTCGGCTTCTGACAAGTCGTGGTAAGGTCGGGGTAGTATTTGCAGATACTCTAAAATTTCATTGAGCGCGTCAGCGTGGCGGGACGATTCTTGACGAATATCCAAGTGAGCTAGGGTAAAACCGTAGATTTCTACTTGACTAATCAAGTTATCTAATTCTCGGCAATTAATGCCCGTTTCCTTAAGATTGCTTTGAATTAACCGTAAATCTGCTAAAAAATCAGTATCAGCATGATAAATTCCTTTGGCATCAATACTGATTATTTTTTGCCTTAAGTCTGTACTAGATAAACTAGCATTGCGATCGCGCGTATTTTCTAATTTTTTCAGCACATAGCACAACTTCAACCTGTAAGGCTCTTGACGATAACGCAAAGCTTGCGCCTCGTAAACCTCGTTCATCTGCGATTGTTCTTGCTCTAACGATTCCAGTAAATCGGGCAAAACATCGCTCAAATGCAAAGATAAACTTAACAAATCTGTAAGGCGTTTAACAGATTTGATATATTTTTCTAGTACCATCTGCCTTTGATAACAGGCGGTTTGCCAAGTCACTTCGGGCGTTACCGACGGGTTGCCATCGCGATCGGAACCTACCCACGAACCAAACTTGCAGAAGTTTTTGCTGGGGGGATTTAAACGCGGAAAGCTTTGAGCAATAGAGTGTTTGAGACTTTGATATAGCTTCGGAATTTCATCAAATAAAACTTCTTGGAAGTAGTGCAAAGCATATTCCACTTCATCTAAAACTGCTGGCTTAAACTGATGCAGTTCGTCGGTACGCCACCATAGTCGGATTTCTTCAGTCAACTGCTCTTTTAATTCCGCCGCTTCCCAAGAACTTGCTTCATCAACAACTGCTTTACCTTCTTCTAATTGGTCGAGTTGCTGAAACAATTTCGCCATCCGGCGCTGCTTATCACGAATTGTATGACGAACAATCTCTGTAGGGTGTGCCGTAAATACTAATTGAATATCTAGTTGGTCAATGAGGCTTTGAATGTGCTGGGGTGGCACATTCATGTCGCGCAAGTAAGGAAACAACGTCTGAAATGTACGCTGATCTTGAGGTTCGTTATGAATAGCTTGCCAATTTTTTTCTAATAAATTTGCGCCTACTCCCCCATTGACAAATTGCGATTCTTCTGAAACAGAATCAAGTAGAATCTGTTGAGACTTTTGGGGAAAACGACTAAGCAGTTGTTGGCGCTGTTCGTAATGCTGCTCGACAATATTAATTAGCTGGAAGTATAAAGCAAAAGCACGAGCGGCGCGGATTGCTTCATTAAAATCTAATTGGGCAATTAACTTAGTAACAGACGACGCTTCGTCGTTGTTTGCTTGTCCTTCAGGGGAACACAAATCGCGCAGTTTTCCTAAAAGATTGACCAATTCTTGACCGCATTCAAGCCGAATTACCGACTCCCACAAGTCCTCTACTATTTGGAGGCGATCGCGCAAAAATAGATCGATGGGCGAGATGGTAACACCTAATACTTCATCAGACGAGTGGAGGAGCGAACTCATAAGTATCTATTCGGGTAAAGCCGGGAATAATCTAACAATTTTAGGGTTTAATTCCAATTAAAGTAGTTTCACAAACAACAAAATTTTGTTCCCACTTGTGAAACTGGGCTATTATTAGGCATTTTTTTCAGGGAAAGGCAGAATAGGCAATAACTCGCCTCTAAACACTTCTACGCTGGCGATCGAGGCTACGCTTAAAATGGGGTTTAAGGCTTTTCCTACTACCAGCGCCACTAATACAGGTGCAGTGCTTAGTTGTAGTAAGGTACTACAAGAAATCGTCAGTAAACCCAAGTCTAAGCCATCCTTGGGTGATGGTTGGTGATGAGAGTTAGACATTGTTAATTTTAGTTAATAATCTTAGCGTTTTATTGATGCTTAAGAGCGGCAATAATTTTGGTTTACTCTTAAAGTTAGTTTAGCGTTCCTCACACACAAGCAACAGACAAACTTTGCCTGTGTCTATTAATAAATTTGAGTTAGGTCTTTCTTTCTTTCAACGGTAGACAACACCTCAGAAAAAAACTTATACTTAATCCTCAACTTGATGAATGACACCGCGAGGAGAGTATTATCGCTGAACCACTAAACCTAACTGTTAGCCTGAGAGGTACTCGTGAAGTCAAGGATAACTACCAGCTATTCCGCCTCACAGGTTTGTTAGATGCTTTTTCCGAACCAACATTTCGCAAGGTTATCGGCAAATATATAGAAGAAGGGCCAATACATATTATTTTGGATCTTTCTCAAATTGATTTTGTTGATAGTTCTGGCTTAGGCGCTTTAGTGCAACTTGCAAAACTTGCTCAAAGTGGAGGGACATCGCAAATTGTCACTAATGCCCGTGTGACGCAGACCGTTAAGCTGGTACGCTTAGAACAATTTTTATCTTTGCGCCCAAGTGTAGCTGTAGCTTTAGAAAATACTAAGCAGGCGTAAAACTTCTCACGTCAAAAACCAATTACCCGCTATCCGATTTTTTAATCTGGATAGCTTAATTTTTGTGTCGTTATTGTGAAGATAACTGTAGTTACTCACCAAAACTTGGCGATCGCGCCATCATAGTCAAATACAGCTACAACAGGTAACACACTAATAAATAACAGCACCTTTAGTAGACTTGTTGCCAATCCAAGAGTTAGTAGAGGAATACATAATTTGTGATTGAGGAGAAAAAGTGCTTAGTTCAAGAGCCAGAAGAATTAGCAACCCAATCTTTACAAAGGCTGGTGAATTTGACACCAATGAACCTTGCACAAATCCAACAAGTTTCTCCGGCAGCTTTAGCTTATATAGGTGATGCGGTATATGAGCTTTATATTAGAACAAACTACTTATTGCCGCCAAAAACTGCTTACGCCTACCACCAACTGGTAGTAGCTCAAGTACGCGCTGAAAGTCAAGCATTACAACTAGAATGTTTGCGGGATTGTTTGACCCCGACAGAACTTGAAATTGTCCGCCGAGGACGCAATGCGGCTAACCGCCCACCAAAACGAGTAGATGCCGAAATTTACGGACGGGCTACCAGCCTAGAAACCTTAATTGGTTATCTTTATCTGACAAATTTCCCGCGCTTGAGTCAATTGCTGCAAAAACTAAACCTGCGCGAAGCGCAAGTAAAAAAGTAAAAGCTATAAGGCTTATAAACAAAACACTTTTATACTTTTGAGGACTAAAATAAAAGCCATTGAGCAAATATGAAAAGATTATAAATATACATCGAAAGATTCCTTAAATCAATCTTTCGATACTAAAATAACTTTTTAATTTCTATAAACTACTATTGATTCGGCTTGCCAGAATCTAAATTAACAAAGACAAATGGCTGATAAACCTCATAAAAAGATAATTTCTGGTAAACCAAGGATTGGGAGTGACGGTGGATCTAAACCCGTCTTAAAAAATCCCCCAAATAACGGCTATGGAACAGAGCGTCAAAAACAATCTCCCAAAAGCTTTAAAATCAGTTTGCCTAACGTAGGACAACCAAAGAGCGATCGCTACAATAACGAAAATCGTTATAAACCTTCAAGTTCAAACAGCGAGGATCGTTACAGTCCAAAGAGCGATCGCTACAATAATGAAGATCGTTATAAACCCTCAAGTTCAAACAGCGAAGAGCGTTATAGTTCAAGTCCAAAGAGCGATCGCTATAGTAACGAAGATCGTTATAAACCTTCTCCCATTCCAGCAAAGGAGGAAGAAGATAGTGACTTACTTTATGGTCGTCACACCGTATTAACCGCTTTAGAAAACCAACGCTCTCTACATCGGCTTTGGATTACATCGCGCCTGCGTTACGATCCGCGATTTCTCTCTTTAATTGATCTAGCAAAGGACAATGGCACAGTTATTGACGAAGTTGAACCCAAACGATTAGATCAAATTACTAATCGCGCTAATCATCAAGGTATAGCGGCTCAAATTGCCCCCTACAGTTACAGCGAACTTAGCGAATTAATCGAAACAGCCAAAGCTAAATCCGAGCAGCCAGTAATTATAGTGGCAGATAGCATTAACGATCCCCACAATTTAGGGGCAATTATCCGCACCGCCGAGGCTATCGGCGCTCAAGGCTTAGTAATTCCTCAAAGAAGGGCGGTAGGGATAACTTCTACAGTCATGAAAGTAGCGGCTGGAGCCTTGGAAACTTTTGCAGTAGCGAGAGTTGTAAACCTTAGTCGGGCGTTGGAAGAATTAAAAGCTGCGGGTTTTTGGATTTATGGTACAGCAGCAACCGGAAGTCAGCCAGTACATACCGTACAATTTAGCGGTGCGATCGCGCTTGTAGTTGGCTCCGAAGGTGAAGGCTTAAGTTTATTGACTCAGCGCTGTTGCGATGTATTGGTGTCAATTCCCCTAGTGGGAAATACGCCTAGTTTGAATGCCTCAGTAGCTACAGGCATGGCTCTTTATGAAATCTATCGCCAACGATGGGGAACTAGATTGCATTTAGATAAATCGAAAAAAGAAATATAACAGTAGAGATTGAGAGAACACATTGTAAATACCAGTAGGACAAGAAAATGAAAAATGTTTGGCAGAATCTCAAAGAAATTTTAACTAACTTTTTCCACGGCTTAGGTTGGGCATGGTGGGTAGAAATTGTCACCCAAACCCCTCATTGTACTTACTACTTTGGGCCCTTTTTGAGTACAAAAGAAGCCAGTAATGCCCTCAATGGCTATGTAGAAGACTTAGAACAAGAAGGCGCTATAGGCATACAAGTACAAGTCAAACGCTGTAAACCTCAAGCTTTAACAATCGCTGAGGACTTGGCAGAAAAAAGAGAAACCTACAGTAAGCCAGCTTTTAGTAATTAGCTCGTAAGTAGAGGGGCATACTGCCCCTACTTTGTTACTTCAGGATAAGCAGTAAGCCAAGTATCAATATCGCTATTTACTTGCTGGGGTATTTCCCAAGGAAATAAATGGGCAGTGTTGGGATAGCATTGCCATTGACAATTTTTAAGATGTTGGGCAGTTTCTAGGCTAGAAGAAGCGGTAATATGTCGGTCTTCTGACCCCGCCAGCATCAAGCACGGGACTCTAATTTGCTCTAAAGCCTCTAAACGGTTATAACCAGCTTTGAGGGCGGCATTTAAAGCAACTTGAGCTGCCGGAGAAGTTTGCAAAAAAGCTGACATGGCATCGGAGGCAAGATAGCGATAGGTTGCCCCTGTATGTTGTTGGACAAGGTAGCGATAAAGAGACTTTTTGCCAAAAGTATCAATATTCCACTGCCAGCTAGGTCGTAGTTGATTAATGATTGAAGCTACCCCAGTAAATAAATTATCTTGCCAGCTAATCTGTGGATGATTGCCTCTAGGACGCGCCGCCGTAGCAATTAAAATTAATCCTGTAACTCTTTTGGGTAACTTTAAGGCTAATTCCATTGCCAGAATGCCACCTAAAGACCATCCGAGAATTAAGCATCTTTCAATTTGTAAACGGTCTAGCAGCGCCTCTAGGTCGATTAAATGGTCTTGCATGACAAAACTGCCCTGAAACCGACTTTTGCCATAGCCACGCAGATCGGGCGAAACCGTTTTAAAGTGTTGAGACAAAGGTTGAGTAAATACTGACATACTGCTACCTTTGCCGGGATGCCCGTGCAAGCAAAGAATTGGGAAACCTTGCCCTTGAATGTAAGTATTAAGCCAGTGAGGTTTGGATGATTGCAAAATTAAGCCCAAATTTCTTGTAAATCTAGCTCAAAACCTGGCAATATATCTTCCCCAAATAGAGAGTTAGGCGCGTTTTGAACTTCTACCGTTTGATTTTGGCGATAGATTTGTACTTGCTTGCTTTCGGGATCAATTAACCAACCTAAGCGAGTGCCATTATCTAAATATTCTTGGATTTTGGCTTGTACTTCTACTAAGCGATCGCTCGGCGAACATAATTCCACGACAAAATCAGGACAAATAGGCGCAAATTTACGCTTTTGAGACGCATTTAAAGTATCCCAGCGCTCTTGTTTTATCCACGAAGCATCAGGAGAACGAATTGCACCATTAGGTAGCGTAAAACCCGCCGAAGAATCAAAAATTACACCAAGGCGAACTTGCCGATTCCACAGCCACAACTGCCCATTTAATCCTGAATTTTGCCTTCCTGTATCGCTTCCGGCTGGTGACATGACAACTAATTCTCCGGTAGAAGTACGTTCAAATCTTAAATCTCGGTTGGATTGACAAATCTGCTCAAATCGTTCGTCGGTAAGCTCTATAGCGGAGTGAAGATTTAAAGTTAGGGCAGTCATAGCATTTTTGAAATTGACTTACTACTAAACCTAGCAAGTTTTGAAGGCGCTGTAAGATGCGATCGCCTATACTAAATTGACTTATATTAGGAACGCGCTTTTATGGCATCCATCCGCGAGTTGCACCAGCAGCTAGTTAGCAAAGAACGTTCGGCTGTAGAAATTACTCAAGAAACTTTAAACCGCATTGCCACCTTAGAACCCAAACTACATAGCTTTTTGTGTGTCACGGCCCAGCACGCATTATCTCAAGCACAAGCCGTTGATGCCAAAATTGCCGCCAACGAAGACATTGACTTATTAGCTGGAATTCCCATCGGCATTAAAGACAATATGTGTACTAAAGGTATTCCCACAACTTGCGCCTCAAAGATGTTGGAACACTTTATACCGCCTTACGAATCAACAGTAACGCAACTCCTCGCTCAAGCAGGAGCGGTAATGGTTGGTAAAACTAACCTTGATGAGTTTGCGATGGGAAGTTCGACGGAGAACTCAGCTTATCAAGTTACCGCCAATCCTTGGGATCTAACGCGAGTTCCGGGGGGTTCCTCTGGGGGTTCTGCCGCCGCCGTAGCCGCCAACGAATGTACTGTATCTATAGGATCGGATACGGGAGGTTCTATCCGCTTGCCAGCCTCTTTTTGTGGAGTTGTGGGCATGAAACCAACCTATGGCCTAGTTTCGCGGTTTGGGTTAGTGGCTTTTGGTTCATCTTTGGATCAAATTGGGCCTTTTGGTCGCAGCGTAGAAGATGCGGCAATATTATTAAAGGCGATCGCATCTTACGATCCCAAAGACTCCACGAGCCTAAATGTTGAGATTCCCGATTATACCCAATCTCTAAAACCAGACCTCAAAAACCTCAAAATCGGTATCATTACTGAAACTTTTGGCGAAGGTTTAGATCCTGTAGTTGCCCAAGCGGTAAATAAAGCGATTGAACAACTCAAACAATTAGGCGCAGAAATCAAAGAGATTTCTTGTCCTCGTTTTCGCTACGGCTTACCCAGCTATTACATTATTGCCCCTTCAGAAGTCTCGGCAAATTTAGCCCGGTACGATGGCGTTAAGTACGGTTTGCGAGCTTCCGACCCCGAAAACCTCTTATCAATGTATACTCGCACTCGTGCGGAAGGTTTTGGTACAGAAGTCAAACGGCGGATTATGCTCGGAACTTATACTTTATCGGCGGGGTATTACGACGCTTACTATCTCAAAGCTCAAAAAGTTCGCACTTTAATTAAGCAAGATTTTGAAAAAGCCTTTGAACAAGTAGATGTATTAGTATCGCCCACAGCGCCAACTACAGCCTTTAAAGCTGGCGAAAAAAATACCGATCCTATTAGTATGTATTTGACCGATTTAATGACTATTCCCGTAAACTTGGCGGGTTTGCCTGGTTTAAGCTTACCCTGTGGCTTTGATGACAATGGTTTACCCATTGGTTTACAGTTAATAAGTAACGTCTTACGCGAAGACCAATTATTTCAAGTTGCTTACGCTTACGAACAATCTACACAATGGAAAGATCGTATACCGTCGTTGAGTTGAAACTTGTCAACGGTCTAAACAATTGTGTAAAAAATCCCGCCTTATTAATTAAGGCGGGTTAGAAAGTGATAAGTTTGAGCGCTATCTATCAGGCTAAAAGGAGCTTCTTAGATGTCTGGGGGCAAAATCACCTTGTCAATTGCATGAATTATGCCATTACTAGCTTGAATATCTGGCTGAACTACTTTAGCATCGTTGTTCAGTGATACACCTGTAGCAGGATCAACTTTAACGTTGATGGAACCACCCTCTACAGATTTCACTGCTCCAGATTTTAAATCTGTAGATGTTACCTTTCCGGGAACTACATGATAAGTCAAAATTTTGACTAACAATGCTTTGTTTTCTGGTTTTAATAATTCTTGCAGAGCTTCTTGAGGCAATGCTGCAAAAGCTTGATCAGTTGGTGCAAAAACTGTAAATGGGCCTGTACCTTCTAAAGTTGCCGTCAAATCTGCGGCTTTTAAAGCGGCGGTAAGAGTTTTAAAAGAACCATTGGCGGCAGCTAAAGCTACTAAGTTTTCGCTTCCTGTTGACGCGCCAGGAGTAGTTGGTACAGGTGCAGTATTAGTACCATCAGGCATTGAATCTGGGCTAGTTTCTGGAGTTGTTGCCGGAGTAGTAGCATCGGGCATTGGAGCCGGGCTAGTTTCTGGAGTTGTTGCTGCTCCACCAGAGCGATTGTAAGGAGGCTCGTTAAAAATACTTGGTCTAGGGTTAAGCACTCCTCCCCCGGACTGCTGCGCCTGTAAAGGGAAGCCAATTAAAACACTGGCGCTGGCAATTCCCAAAAAGTAAGTCACTTTTTTAAGCAAGTTACTACTATGCTTTTTGTTCTTAATCATTGTTGTTGTCCTCTTTTTATTTCCGGCACTTGATAAGTTTTACAACATTTACTTACAATTTGACAAAGATTTTGCCAAAAACACAACGCACATCTAGCTTAAGACTGATAATTTATCAATTTAATTGCTAGAAATATTCTCTAAGGTTTTCCCATCAAATTGCTGTGTTAATAGTTAATAAGTTATTGATTGATTTAGTTTAAAGAAGCTAAGTAGTTTTAAAAGTTCCCTCGACCAAATTATTTTTTATAAAATAAATAAAATATTGTTGTTAAAACTTTAAAACCAATGGACAAATAGATAATATTTCTATGCCTTTAGATTCTTACTTACGATAGAGTGAAACTGGTAGTTACAAGTGATAAGTTATACATAAGGAAATAGAAGTACTAAAAACAAAGAGAGAAAAAAATATGCTTGGAATCTTAGCATGGGTAGTATTGGGTTTAATCGCAGGCGCGATCGCTAAAGCCATTTATCCAGGTCATCAAGGCGGCGGTCTTCTTGCTACAATGATTTTAGGAATTTTGGGTGCGGTAGTTGGTGGCTGGTTAGGTGGGCTATTCTTTGGTGGCGGTGTAGGTACAGCAGCATCGGTCGGAGCTTTAACAATTCCAGGCGTTATCTTCGCAGTAATTGGCGCGATTGTCTTATTGTTTATTTGGAGTTTAGTAACTCGCCGGACTGCATAACAAAATAATGCGGAAACTGAATAAGGACAAATACTCTCTTAGCCTTCAAGCTGGGAGAGTATTTATTATTAAAAATAGTAAGATTAATTATAAGTAAGTTTAAACAGAAACTATCAACTTACAGTAAATAAATAGAGCGATCGCCCTAGGTGCGAAAACGCAAAAGTTTCTTAGCTATATAAAGATAATTTGTCAAAACAGACCCTTTTGAGGAATCATAATAATAGGCAAATTATTAACGTTAAATTCAAAGTAACACCTAAAAATGATTGAATTATACCAGTTTGAACTATCGCAGTATTCGGAAAAAGTGCGATTAATCTTAGACTACAAGGGCTTAGATTACCGCAAAATCGAAGTAATTCCAGGCATGGGGCAAATAGAGTTATTTCGTCTAACTGGTCAACGCAAAGTTCCGGTGGTTAAAGACGGTGCTAATATTGTGAGTGATTCAACGGAAATCGCTAAATATTTAGACCAAAAGTACCCCGATCGTCCGCTATTTCCCACCGACCCCAAACAAAGAGGGTTATGTTTGCTAATAGAGGAATGGGCTGATGAATCCATTGGCGTAAAAAGCCGCAAAGCCTTATTTGGCGCACTAAGCCAAGATCAAAACTTCCGCAAAGCTTTATTGCCAAACACTACGCCAGACTTATTAAAAGGTTTAGTTGAAGCCGTCCCCAATGACCTATTAAAAATATTAGGGTTTGGAGTAGGCGCAAGTCCTGACATCGTAAAGTCTGCTGAAACAGATTTAAAGCAAGACTTAGAAGCATTGTGCTTGCTTTTAGCAGATAGTCCTTACTTAGTAGGCGATCGCACTACCTTAGCAGATTTATCGGTAGCAGGGTTATCAATGCTAATTAAGTTTCCCGATGGCCCTTACTTAGATTTACCCGCCAATATAAAAGGCAAAGGCATACCAGGTTTAGCAGACAATTTAGCTTATCAACCATTTTTTACCTGGCGCGATCGCTTGTACAGCCAATATCGCAAACTTACTCCTGGCGCTGTAAATATTACAGGTTCAGCCCCTACAGCGATTAGTATTGATTGAGTAGTCCAGACGCTAAATAAATATGGACAAAGCGATCGCCTTTAATAATATTGAAAAAAACTTTGGCTCCCTAAAAGTCTTGCAAGGCATCACTGGTGCAATTAACCAGGGAGAAGTAGTAGCTGTGATTGGCTCCTCTGGGTGTGGTAAAAGTACGCTTTTGCGTTGTTTTAACCGCCTAGAAGCCATCGATAGCGGACAATTGGTAGTTAACGGCATAGATATATCTCACCCTACTCTTAACTACCGAACTCTGCGACAATTGCGAAGTTTGGTCGGGATGGTATTTCAGCAATTTAACTTATTTCCTCACCTGAGCGTACTTGAAAATCTTACCCTTGCACCGCGTCAGGTATTAGGCAAAACCCCGAAAGAAAGCGCCCAAATTGCCGGAGTGTACTTAGACAAAGTAGGCTTATTTGACAAAGCATCTGCTTACCCAGAACAACTATCTGGGGGACAAAAACAAAGAGTTGCGATCGCGCGAAGTTTGTGTATGAATCCACAAATTATGCTTTTTGACGAACCGACAAGCGCCTTAGATCCAGAACTTGTAGGGGAAGTATTGCAAGTAATGCAGCAATTAGCCGCCGATGGAATGACGATGGTAGTTGTTACCCATGAAATGCAATTTGCCCGTGAAGTAGCAAGCAGAGTAATCTTTTTAGATAAAGGCAAAATAGAAGAACAAGGGATAGCCCGTGAAGTTATAACTAATCCTCAAAGCGATCGCCTGCGTACTTTTCTAAGTCGCTTAAAAATAACGAGTAATTTCTAGCCTTTAGGCTGCAATGCTTGGGAAAATGCGATCGTTGCATCGTATTGATCGGGCATATTTAAACAGCGAACAAGTAAATCTATATTCAATTCTGGTAAAAACTTACTTTTATCTACCTGTTCGTATTTACTGGCGTGTAGGTGATAAATAAATACTCGCTGCTTTTGGTAAAACCAAACTTCCGGTACACCCCAACGCCTGTACTTTTCTAGCTTACTTACACCACCGCTAGTAATAACTACTTCAATGGCAATATCTGGAATTGGCTTAATAAAATCTAAGTTATACGATTCGTCAGGCTCTCCCCTTGCGCCATCCTCACGACTACCTAGAGTATATCCACCTGTAGTATAAAATCTTCTACCAATATGTCGCAAGTAAATTTCCAGCAACAAACCTACTGTACTTTTTGATTCTTCATGTGCTGGTGAAGGGGACATTATATCTAAAGTTCCATCTAAATAAGTTAAACGTATTTTTGTGTCTTCCAGCAAAGATGCGATCGCCTCAAACTTTTCCCACGAGATATCGTAAAGAGTAATAATCGATTCTTGATTGCTAGTTTCTAATTGTTCAAGCATGGTGCTACAACTCCTGATTTTCAATAAAATTAACTCCAAATACTTCCGCAAAAGCTACCGCTAATTGGGTGCGTACTTCCTCTAATTTAATCCCTGGAATCCATTGCGCCATACTCCCTACAGCTTTATCCCCAATTCCACAAGGTACAATTACATCAAACCCCGTTAAATCGGGACATACATTTAAGGCGAAACCGTGCATAGTCACCCAGCGACTAACTTTAATGCCGATCGCGCCCACCTTAACCCCTTCTACCCAAACCCCTGTTAATCCATTAATGCGATCGCCTTTTAAGCCATAAACCGCCAAAACCTCGATCAACACTCTTTCTAACTGTCGCAAGTACCAGTGCAAATCTTGACGATAGTATCTCAAATTTATTATTGGGTAGCCTACTAATTGACCTGGACAATGATAAGTTACTTCTCCACCTCGCTCTACTCTATACACCTCAAAGCCGCTTTTGTCAATATCAAACTTTACAAAATCTAGACTAGCACCTTGTCCCAAAGTATAAACGGGCGGATGTTCTAGCAAAATTAGAGCGTCATGCAAACTAGAATTATCAATGCGCTCTTGTAGTAGCTTTTTTTGCCAATCCCAAGCTAGGGAGTAGCTCATTAATTCTCTGTTATATAAGTAACAGCAACGGCGGTGAGTTTCGGTTAATGTTGTGGGACTCGCAATCATTACAAAAATCAAGGGTAATTTTTACTAAATTTGAGCTTAAAACCCGGTGCTAAAATCAAGAATTGTCAACGGATGCAAAAAATCTTGAAGCTAGAGCAAAATAACTGTTTTCTCCAATACAAAGTGGTAGGGTAACTATATGACCTCAAATCGGCAGGGAGGAAGTTTCTTCTAACCTAACCATGCACTATAAAGTTGAAATGTTTAAGGGCAAAATATCAATATCCATACCGTTGGTATAAGGGCTAAATATTTCAATCGTAACTGTAAAACTATATACCTTAACTTCTAACTAATTAAATTGGCTACCAGAAAATCTTTGCGATCTTCAAACAACGTAAGCCAATCGGCTTTAGCAGTAAAAAAGGTAATGTAAATAGGGTGCGTGGTAGCAATAGAAAGATATTTAAGTTGTAACTGGATGCTCAAAAAGCAGAAATAGGCATTGCCCCACTAAACCAAGGAATAGTTATTTATAATAATCGCTATTACTCTAGCTTTGCCTTTGAACAAAACACAATTTGCACAAGCAATTTAGCGGAGAATTGAATATGAAGCTTGTCATTCACGGCAAAAATATTGAACTTACCGATCCAATTCGTGAGTATGTACATCAGAAGATTGAAAAAGCGGTAAATCATTTTCAATCTTTGACGACAGAAGTAGATGTACATTTATCTGTAGCTCGCAATCCGCGTATTAGCAGCAAGGCATCAGCAGAAGTAACAATATATGCCAACGGTAGTGTAATTCGTGCCGAAGAAAGCAGCGAGAGCTTGTATGCAAGTATAGATTTAGTAGCAGATAAAATAGCTCGTCAACTGCGAAAATACAAAGAAAGAAAGCAACCTAATAAAGCGACCGTTGAACCAATAGTAGAAGCGGATAGTGAAGACAAGATACCATTAATAGCCGACTTAATAGGCGATCGCACTCCCCAATTACCAGCCGAAGTTGTCCGTACTAAGTATTTTGCCATGCCACCAATGACAACAACTGAGGCATTAGAGCAATTACAAAACGTAGGTCATGATTTTTATATGTTCTGCAATGCCCAAACTGGAGAAATAAACGTAATTTACGAGCGCAATCATGGCGGCTATGGTGTAATTCAACCGCGCAATAACGGACACGCTAATAATGGTAATGGCACTATTCAAAGTAAAAATAGCGAAAAATCCCATTTAGTCAAATAAGATTGTCAGGGCGTACATAGGTGTACGCCCACTTATTACACTGCTTGCAGAATTTTCAACGATTCTTGAATGTGACCTTTAAAGTCAAATTGGGAGTTGAAAATATGCTTGACTACTCCTTGTTCGTCAATGACATAAGTTACCCGTCCTGGAAGTACAAAAGCTGTTAACGGGACACCGTAAAGCTTACGAACTTGATTATCCTTGTCACTAAGTAGAGTAAAAGGTAAATTGTACTTAGCGGCAAATTTTTGATGAGATTCTGGGGAATCGGCGCTAATGCCGATAACTTCCGCCCCAGCAGCTTTAAATACTTCATAGAAATCTCGAAATTCGCAAGACTCTTTTGTACATCCCGGCGTATCATCTTTAGGATAAAAGTAAAGTACGACCGATTTTTGAGCGCGAAAATCTTTCAAGCTAATAGACGTACCAGATTGAGAAAGCAGGGTAAATTCTGGCGCTGTATCTCCAATTTTAACGGGCATAGTAATTAGTTATTGGGTGAATTTTTGTTATCCTAGCGCGATCGCCTCCTCGAACAAAAATCAAAGGAAGTATTGCTTCCTTTGACTATGCAGCCTCGCTTTGCAACTCTCCAGCTTTCACCCCTATTTGTTGGGTTTGATTTCCACGCTGAATTTTGAGTTGTAATGTTTGACCGACGCGGCTATTTTCTACAAGATTTTGCAACTGTTCCCCGGTAGTTACAGGTTGCTTGTCAATTTGCAAAATTACATCGCCTCGTCGTAAACCCGCCGATGCTGCGGGAGAATTGGGTACTACACGCACCACTAAAACCCCTTCAACTTCTGGTACATTAAGCGGCGAATTGGGGTCGGTATTGTTAGCTTTGGCAAGTTCTGGAGTCAGATTCTCCATTTGTACGCCCAAATAAGGGTGAGCAATTTTCTCGCCACGCATTAGCCTATCTTTAATCTCTTTGGCTTTATTAATCGGAATTGCAAAGCCAATTCCCATCGCATCTGCACGAATTGCGGTATTAATGCCAATTACTTCCCCTCGGTCATTTAGCAATGGCCCGCCAGAATTGCCGGGGTTAATCGCTGCGTCAGTTTGGATAAATTCTAAACGCTTATCGGGAATACCAACTTGAGCGCTAGAGCGTTTTAAGGTTGAGACAATACCTAAAGTAACCGTACTATCAAAGCCTAAAGGATTTCCCACTGCGATCGCCCAATCACCTACTTGTATCTCTGAAGAATCTCCTAAAGGTGCGACGGGTAAATCGCCGTTGGTGGAATTAACTTTAATTACCGCCAAATCGGTAACTTCGTCAGCGCCCTGTACTGTGCCTTCTAAGGTCCGTCCGTCCTTTAACCTTATGGTTACTTTGTCTGCCTGGTTAACTACGTGAGCATTGGTCAAAATCTCGCCGCTACGGTCAATAATAAACCCTGATCCTATGCCTCTTAAGCGTTCTTCGGGCATTCGCTGGGGGAAACTTTCACCGAAAAAGCGCCGAAAAGTAGGATCTTCAAACATTGGATCGTTAATTCTCCGCGTTACGGTGCGCTCAGTATCAATGCGAACTACTGCCGATCCTACCCGATTGACGGCGGCGGAAACAAAGTTATTAGAGCCTACATTGGCTCTGGGGGGCTTTTGAGCGACAATTTGAGCCGAATCTACAACGGTTGGCATTGATAGAGCTTGAGACGGCATGACGCGCAAGCTACTAAAGGCAAACAGTACCCCAAAGGCGATCGCTAGTCCATGAGTAATTAGTTGACGTAAGGAGCGCAATTTATTCTTTAATCGCATAGTATCAATAATTCAAGAGCCGAGATAAACAGCAACTTCTCTTAGTGTATTTGATGGCAACTCTAGAGTGTGGCTCAATTTTCGCAATCCCCTACTAAAAATAAGCAGCTAATTTTAAGCTCGAAAAGTTGCTGTTGCCTTTTAACAGGTAATTCTTTTTGTTTCTTTAGCTGACACCGTTATTTTTACAGTAAAATTTTGCTAATAAATTTATAAAATTAGTTTGATGAAAATTGCAGTTTCTAATATCGCTTGGCAATTAGCCGAAGAAGAAGCGATTGCTCAAATTATGCAAGCTTTGGAAATCAAAGGAGTTAAATTGCTACTACTAAACTTTGGTCTTCGCCTTCGGTAGCAACAAAAAATGACATTGAAGACTATAAAAAATTTTTGCAAAGTAAAAATATCGAAATTGTTGCTATGCAAGCTCTATTATTTAGCAGACCAGATTTAACAATTTTTGCTAAGGCTGAAAAGCGCCAAGAGACTTTTACATACTTGGTAGAGACAATTGAGTTAGGTAGCAAATTAGGTGCTAAGGTTTTAGTATTCGGCGCTCCTAAAAATAGAAAAATTGGGGGCTTAAACTACGAACAAACTCAGGAAATAGCTGTAGAGTTTTTTCATAAAATAGGTGAACTTGCCGCTAATTTGGGAATAAATTTTTGTATTGAGCCTAATCCTCAAGTTTATGATTGTGATTTTATCACCGATTCTCGCAGGGTTTTGAGTTAGTAAATAAAGTTAATTGTGCTGGTTTTGGATTGCATTTAGATACGGCTGGTATGACTTTAAGCAATGAGTCTATTTCTCAGGCTTTAAAACAATCTTTTAGCACCTTATGTCACTTTCATATTAGCGAACCTTTACTAGCACCGATAGGAGAAGGAAATGTAAATCATGGAACTTTTGCTCAAACTTTAGCTAGTCTCAATTATCAAGGTTGGACATCGGTTGAAATGAAAGCACAAAGCCCAATTTCAAATGTTTTAAATGTCTCAAAAGCTCTAGAATTTGCAACTAAATACTATGGTAACAAGTAAGCAATGCGATCGCATTATTTTAGTTTTTTGCCTTACAACCTGCTTGCTTGCTTTATTTATCGGTTCTTTTCATGAGGTTGGCGCTTTTGGGGTAGAAAGTGATTTTTATGAAGTTTATGCGGTACAAGCTGAAAATATTTTAGCAGGAGGTTTTTACACTTATGAGCATAATCCCCCAGGCTATTGCTTACTTTTAGCGGCGATAACTTTTTTAACTGGGAATACTTTTATAGCTGGTAAACTTATTAGCGCGTTTGCTACCGGATTTTTTGGTTAGATATCCTACCTTTTACTTAAAACTTTATTTGGATACAAAATTGCTTTTATATCCACTATTTTTTTATTGCTTACCTTAATTCCTAATTCTTTTTTAGCTGCTACTTTTGCAAGTACAGCTTATTTACAAGTAGCCGCCCACTTTTTTCATCCCCAAGATGATGAATTTATTACCAATGTACAAGCAATGCGATCGCATTTTAATTCTTTCTCAGAAGTCTTGCTTTACAACCCACCTAAACTAATTGCTAGATACCTGCAAGATGTTCTATTTCTCAATATTCCCAAACTGTTTTTACCCAAATCTTTGATAGATAATCTAAGCTTCCCAGTTTATCAGCTTGTTTTAGCTATACCTTTATTTTTTGTTATTACAGGATTATTTTTTTTACTTAAAGACACTCGGCAAAAAAAAGATAGACTTGCTCAAAAAAGGATAGCTTTTTTATTACTAAACTTACTAGGTTATTTACTTTTGGGTTTGGTAGGATTTCATCGCCGCTATTATTTATTTTTATTTCCGCTTGTATTCACTTTAATTATTTATCCTTTTGTGATTTTTCCCGTAAAGACTCGTTTATATAGATTGGTTTTTAACTGGCTATTCATAATACACTTAGTTTTTGTTTTGAGCGCGGCGGCTTATATAGAAACTAAATTAATTCTAGTTTCCGAACCCAAGTATCTGTTAGAGATAGCAGATTTTTTAAAAACTTCCTCTTTACCTAACGAAACTATTATTGTTCGCAAACCCCAACTGGCTTACCTAGCAAATTTGAAAGCAGAGTTTCCTTTAGCGACAAGTGCTAACGAATATTTAGATGAGGCCAAAGAAATTAATGCGAGTTATATTGTTTATAGCGATTATGAAGCAACCTTGTGGAAGGGGTTGGAGTCTTTGAGGAACCCGAAAATATTGCCAAATAAATTTAAGCTAATCTATACCCATCTACCAACAAATACTTTAATTTATGAGGTTAAATAGACTAATTATTTACTTTTAGCAATCAGACGGTCAAAATAATAGTTTAATCCCGGAGCAATCAAACTGTGGAATTTATTTAATATACTAAGTTCTAAACCAGGCGCGATCGCAAAAGTTTTTTTCTCTATTCCCTTAACAATCTCTTTAGCCACAGCTTCCGCACTCCAAACCTTTGCTGTAGCAGTGATTAGCTTTGTTGCTGGTGGTTTAGTCTTATTTTCTTCCGCAAGCTGAGGAGTATCTGTATCTGGGGGATAAATAATTGATATTCCTACTCCCAAGCCCTTCAATTCACCGCGCAAAGATTCCGCCAAACCCCGCACCGCAAACTTACTAGGACTATAGGCACTATACCCATAAATGCCAATTAAACCCGCACCCGATGAAACTAAAACAATATGACTGTTTGGTTGCATTGCTGGCAATGCTGCTTTAATACAATAAAGCGTGCCAAAGTAATTAGCTGCCATTGTCTGCTCAAATATTTCTAGGGGTAACTCTTGAAAGTAGCCAGGGTGTGCAATTCCCGCCGAATTGACTAATAAGCTAGGTAAGCCATTGCGCTCAATTGCAGTATTAATTGCTGCGGTTGCTTGGACTTTATCGGCTACATCAGCGCTTAAAATCATAACTTGCTGGTTTGAATCCAAACATTTTGACGAAATCTCAACTTTTGCAGCTTCAAGCCTAGTGCGATCGCGCCCAATAATTGTAATATTGCTGCCAAGACTTGCTAATAATTGCGCTGTAGCTTTACCAATACCACTAGAACCACCAGTAACGATCGCGTGTTTTTGAGCAAACATAATATTTAACTAGAATTTACAGCTAATGTCCGGCGAAAAGATTACTCAAATTTATTAGAATTATTGCGATATCGCTCCCAGCACCAAAGTAATCGCACTGCTTACACTTTTTTAACAGATGGAGACGCAAGCGTTAGCGTAACTTATCAAGAGTTAGATTTACAAGTTCGCGCGATCGCTGCGAACTTACAATCAAAAAGAGTTAATACTGCCCTTTTAGTTTATCCTTACGACGGCGGACTAGAATTTATTGCTGCTTTCTTCGGCTGTTTGTATGCAAAAGTAATTGCTGTACCTTGTCATCCCCCGCGCAACCGCCACGCCAGTAATGATTTAGCGGCGCGTTTAACGTCTTCCCAAGCAAAAATTGTTTTAACTACCAAAAACCTCAAATCTAAGCTCAAAAATCAGCTAGGAACGCTTGCACCTTTAGAATGGCTAACTACTGACTAGCCTTGCTCAAATACCGACTGGCGAGAACCAAATATTAGTGGCGAAACCTTAGCATTTTTGCAATATACTTCCGGCTCTACGGGAGTGCCTAAAGGTGTGATGATTACCCATGATTGCGTACTACACAATCAAAAAATCTTGCAACTAGCCTTTTGTCATACAGAAAAATCTATTGGTGTCGGTTGGCTGCCTTTATTTCACGACATGGGACTTATTGGTAATGTACTGCAATCTTTGTATGTAGGAATGCCTTGCATTTTCCTTTCCCCCATTGCTTTTGTGCAAAAACCCGTGCTTTGGCTGCAAGCAATTTCTCGTTACGGCGCAACTACTAGCGGCGCTCCCAATTTTGCTTACGAGTTGCTGTGTCACCACGTTACCCCCGCACAAAAACAACATCTAGATTTGAGTAGTTGGGATGTAGCTTTTACTGGCGCTGAACCCGTGCGCGTTGAGACTATGGAGCGCTTTGTAAAAGAGTTTGCAAGCTGTGGTTTTCGCTCCTTAGCCTTTTACCCCTGCTACGGGATGGCGGAGGCTACGTTGCTGATTTCTGGGGGTGAAAAAACTACGCCACCAGTAATTAAATATGTTGAAAAAGCCGCCTTAGAAAAAAATCAAGTAATTACCGTAGATAGTTACAGAGAAGGCGTAAAAAGTCTTGTTAGTTGTGGTAAACCTTGGTTAAATGACACAATTGCGATCGCAAACCCCCATTCTTTAACCCAATGCCAAGATAATCAAGTTGGAGAAATCTGGGTTTCAAGTCCCGGAATCGGTAAAGGTTACTGGAATCTAACTGAGGAGACAAACCACACTTTTCAAGCTTCCTTTGCAGACAAGCCGCAATTAGGCCGCTTTTTGCGTACTGGCGACTTAGGCTTTTTAGCGGATGGCGAACTATTTATCGTTGGTCGTCAGTACGATGTTTTGGTATTTTGGGGATTTAACCACTATCCGCAACATATCGAACAAACCGTAGAACAATGTCATCCCGCCTTAAAACCTAACTGCGGTGCAGCTTTTTCCGTTGAAGTAGATGGGGAAGAAAAGCTAGTTATTGTCCAAGAATTAGAACGCAATTATCGCCATATTCTAGCTAAAGATATAGCTGAAACTATCCGTTGGGCAGTATTTGACCAGCATTTAATCGATATTTATGCGATCGCCCTGCTAACTCCTGGTAGCATACCCAAAACCTCTAGCGGCAAAATTCAACGCCAAACTTGCAAGCAAAAGTATCTCGACGGTAGTTTAAATATTCTCAGCCAGTGGCGTTTACAAACATCGAGCAATCTAACGTCCCTAATCAATCGATACTTAAATCCCCTCACCCACGCCAAAAGATACTTGACTTTTACTAAAGGTAGCTTGCGGCGCTGGCTATTTTTAATACACCGCAGCGATTAGTTATCCTAGAGATAGCGCAACTAAAATTATCTAAAAATGAGTCTTAAATCTTTCGATCTCAATATTTCTAATTTAGGACGGTGGATTGCTGTTATTGGAGTTGTTTGGCTAATTAGTACCGTTGGCTTAGGATGGCTTGTCAATTGGTTTTTAATTTTGATGGGATTACTAATAGTAGTACCTGTTTTAGGCTTTTTTGGCTTTCGCTATTGGCTGCAAAGCAACCTAATTCAAGATAATTGTCCCGTCTGTCATCACGAGTTTAGAGGTTTAAATAAAACTCAATTGCCATGTCCCAATTGCTCTGAACCCTTGCAAGTAATTCAAGGTAAGTTTAATCGCTTCACCCCGGCGGGAACTATTGACGTGCAAGCGGTGGAAGTCTTTAACCAATCAAGAGATGATTGAAGCTAAATTGAGTAGGCAAAAATACTGATAATTAGTTAATTTATTCTTAATATTTCTATATAACAAGTTAGCAAATAACTTATATAATTATTCAGTTCTTAATCAGCCCCCATAAAGAAAATGGTATACAGAAGCACAGCTTTGTAGTTGTTCGCAAGGATGCAGTTTGCGAATTAAAAAATTCGCTAAAATTTCCTAACCAAAAAATGTTTGCCGACTTATAATTTGTGACTAAAGCTCGTTATAGCTAGCGCCAACCAAAAATGAATACTGAAGAAAGCGAACAAGACTTACAGCGTCGTTTGCAAGAACTAGAATCATTGCCTACAAACGCCCACCCAGTAGCAACCCAAACCCCCACCAGCAATAATGCTGTAGCAGGATTAAATCAGTTTATCAGCTTGTTTAAGTCTTTACCCAACGTGGGAAAGATAATTGTCATCGGTGTTGGGACTATAGTTGGGTTTGCCATACTCAAAAGCTTATTAAGCTTAGTCGCAACGCTGTTTAGCCTAGCGTTTTTAGGGTTGATTGTATATTTTGGATATCAGTTTTTGGTAGCTCAGAGCAACCAAAAAATAGAAAAGTAATTCCAACGCTAGGTAGGGAAATCAAAATTTTATATTAAGGATATAAAAATGGCTAATCCAAGTGTGGGGAGAGGCGATCGCAATTATAAGCAATTAAAGTTAAAACCACTACCATTAGTGACTAGACGTTTTGCTGCTTGGGCGATCGAAATATCAATAATTGCTAGTAGTGCGATCGTTCCTTATAGCATGGGAATGTATGCCAAAACCCACCAAGATGGGCAAGTACCGCTAAACCCGGTACTCGTGGCTACAGAAAAAGTAATCGCAAGTACCTTTGCTTTGCCTGCAAGTAAAGAAGTTAAAGAAGTTCCACCATTAACTAATTTACTATGGTCTGCGGCTCTTTTGACCCCCCTGTTGCTAGGTAGCTGGCAAATATATCTACTCGCCAAAACTGGCAGCACATTGCCCAAACGCTGGCTAGGTATTCGCGTAGTTACTACCGCCGGAAAGCCCCCAGGATTAGCAAAAATTGTCCTTCGCGAAGGGGTAGTAGCTTGGGGGTTGCCGTTATCTATTGCCTACGCAGTATGGCGTTATAGTGGCTTATTTCCCGATCCTGGCGTACTTGCCGTCTTAGCGGGGGTAATGGTACTAGGAGAAGGCATTAGCGCCCGATTTGACCGCCAGCGCCGCTCGTTGCATGATCTAATTTCAGGAACTTACGTTGTCAATGCTAGTCGCATCTATGCCCCTAATACTGGGCGCTTAGGCGAAAATAACGGGCAGGCAGTGGAGTGGAATACATCTATTTATAGTTGGAAAAAACCCGCCGCTCATGTTGCCGATGCAGCGATTATCTTAACTAAGAAAAAAAAAGTACAGCGCGATTTGTGGATTTGGGTGCGTCGCCATCCCAAATTTATGTTGACAGTTGTGGCAAGTTGTAGTGTGGGGACGGTAATCGGGACTTTAATCGCTACTGGGCTTTATGTTCGCACGCAAATAGATAGCGGGCAAATCTCTGAGTATAATAACGAACAATTATTAGCAGCGACCAAACAATTAAATTCTACCGAAGCGAACACTTTAGCCCAGCGTACCGAAGCAATTTTAAATTTGGGTACGGTAAACAATCCCCAAGCCAAACAATTGTTAGTCAATTTATTGGCACAATCGACTAATCCAGAATTAACAGAGGCGATTCAACAAGCATTGGTTGCAAGCGGTACGGAGGCATTGCCAGCGTTGCAACGGTTGAATGTGTCAAGCGCCAATAATTCCGATGCTTCTAGCCGCCTTCAGCTTCTAGCTACCCAAAATGCGATCGCTGAAATTCTTTCCATTTATAGCGGCAAATTGACTTCGGTACACCTAGAGCGGATTAATTTAGGTGAGGCTGATAATTTTAGCCTAGTCCTCAATCGAATTGACTTTGCTGGCATTGACCTAAGCGGAGCAAATCTCGACCGGGCTAACTTAGTAGATAGTCAATGGCAAAGTGTAAAAACTAATGCCACTGCTACCCTCAACGACGCGCAAATGAAATTTGCAATTCTTACAGGCGCAAACTTTAGCCGCGTTTCTATGCAGCGCGTTAACTTGCTTCACGCCAAGCTTAACCAAGCTAACCTAGCGTTTAGTAACCTTACAAGTGCTAACCTCAGCAGCGCTCAACTGGTAGGAGCCGATTTGCAGCAGGCTGTATTAACTTCTGCAAGCCTTACCGGGGCAAATTTAGCCGGAGCAAATTTAGCTAAAGCTAACCTATCTTCTGCTCGTTTAAGTCGAGTTAGCGCCTTGAAAACTAACCTACAACTTGCTAACTTGAGCGCTACCGATTGGCAAGGAGCAGATTTAAGTGGGGCAGATTTGAGCCGTGCTAATCTTAGCAATGCTAACTTGAGCTACGCACGAATGCAAAATGCTAACCTGCACCAAGCACAACTGCAAAATGTCAGCTTGCGAAATGCTGATCTTAGCCAAGCAGATTTGCGGGAAGCTGATTTAACTGGAGCCGATTTAGCTGGAGCAATTTTTGCTAATTCAAAATCTACTCAAGCTGATGGCTTTATTCAAGCACCAAGAGAAGAATCTCAAGCGGCTTTACTCAAAGGCGTTGACTTTACCAATGTTAAAAACTTAGATACTACCCAGCTTGCGGCTATTTGCCTCCAAGGTGGCACTCATCCCCGTTGTCCTTAATCGTTGATATAACAAAGGAGAGATTTTTCTAGTATCAAGAACTATTAAAATAGGGCTTTTTATTTTCTCAAAACAAATGATATACATTACTACTTAGATTTAAGTTGCAACTGTCATTAGTTGAAATTACTTAAGCTTTAAAAAAGAAACTTACCCTTTTAGCACCCTAGGTTGCTGCTTTGACAAAAGTAAGCCAAAATCGAGAATAGATTTTGCTTACTTTTTTATTTTAATAGTGCTGATTTTTATAGGTAACGAAGGGTTTTCCCTAATTAGAGAAGCACAAATCTAAGTTAAAGATGAAAATACAACAAAAATTACTTCTTAGCTTTCTCCTTCCTTCCTTAATGGCAGGGATAATTCTTTGTTTGGCGATCGCTAATAACTTAAGTATTCTTAACAATATTGCTCAAGTCAATCAAAGTTCTATCAAAGAAGTTACAGCCTTAACACAAATAAAGTTTGCTGGTACAGCAATCCAAAGTTATGCGAACTACCTACGCAGAGATAATAATTCTGCTTTAGAGCAAACTCCAGCGCCACTAACAAAAGCCGAAATTTATGCAGGGATCAAAATAGAATTAAATAATCTTGCAACAAACTTAAATAATCTTAAAGCCGCTACAAATAGAAATATTTATATCAGCGAACGAAGTTTTTTTAAGCAAAGTGACGAAATTCAGCAAGAAAAAAATGAATTAGTAACTATAAATAACCTTGGCAAAAAACTAACTAATTATGGTCAGCTTGTAAATCAATATTTGAAGCTAAATAATACAGATAGTATAAAAGCAGAAAGCTTTTTAAACCAATCTTTAGAGCCGTATTTTAAAACGATTATAGTTCCCTTAATTGAAGAAGCCTCCAATGATGCCCAGGCAGACCTAACAAGAGAAGTTAAAGAAATTGAACAAAGTATTGCCCATAACAATACAGTAATTAGCATTCTGGCTGGACTGAGTTTTGCCCTAAGTATTATTTTAAGTTCCGTACTATCTCGCACTATTTCACAGCCAATAGTTGAGTTAAAAAAAGCCGCCGTAAGTATTGCTAAAGGTAATTGGGCTAACCGCTTAAGCATCAAAAACAAAGATGAGCTTGGCAGTTTAGCAAAGGCTTTTAATCAAATGAATGAAGCTCTAGAAAAAACGACAGTTTTTAAAGATTATGTTGATAATATTATTGAGACTATTGTAGACAGCTTGATTGTTTTGGATCGAGATAAAAAAATTGTTAAGGTTAATAAAGCAACCCTGAGTTATCTAGGTTACAAAGAAGAAGAATTAATTAATCAGCCTTTTTCAAAAGTATTAGGTCAAACAGAAATAGCTAAATTTTTTGCAAAAAAAGAAGTAATTAAAAGGATGGGAACAAGTTATTTAAAAAGAAATGGCGAACAAATATCGGTATTATTTTCAAGTTCGTTGATGCGAAACCAAGCCGGAGAAATTCAAGGCATAGTTTGTGTAGCCGGAGATATTAGCGAACAAAAAGCCCAGGAAAGTACTCGCGCTCTAGCTGAAGCGGAGAAAAACTTACTCTCTACAGCAATCTCTCATGCCGCCGAAGCAATCGAAATTACCGACACCGCAGCAAGGTTTATTTATGTTAACCCTGCTTTTGAAACCATCACTGGCTACAAGCCTTCTGAAGTCATCGGCAAAACATCGGCATCGGTACTTAGAAGCGGAAAGCACGATCAAGCCATGTATCAAGAAATAGCAAATACCTTGAGTGGTGGTCAAGTATGGAGCGGCAGTTATATCGGTAGACGTAAAGATGGCACTTTATACCACCAAGACGTAACTATTGCACCCGTATTTAATTTAGATGGGTTAATTACTCACCATGTCGCCGTCAAACGAGATATTACCGAACGAAAAAAAGCTGAGGAAAGATTAGAAAAAATTAATCAATGCTTTTTAAGTTTCAAAACGGATCCAAGGGTCAATATTAATCAACTTACTGCTTTATGCGGAGAATTATTAGCAGCAAACTGCGCTTTATATAGTCGCTTTGATAGGGGAACACTATACGCCGTAGGTCAATGGCAGACTCCCAAAGGCTATAGCGGGGAGGGGCGTATCTGTTACGACGTAATTAATAGTGGTAGTGATGAAGTATTTATTGTCAACGATTTACTCAATACAAAATACGCCCAAACCGAACCAAATGTACAGCAGTACAATTTGCACACCTATGTCGGTCAAGTTGTCAAGTGTGAAGGTTTAAAAGTAGGTGCAGTGTGCGCCCTATACAAACAAAACTTTGTTCCCAGTAATGCCGATCGCAAAATTTTAGGAATAATTGCCGCCGCCATTGGTGTAGAAGAAGAAAGGAGAGTAACTCAACAAGCCCTAAGCGCCAGCGAAGAAAGGTACGCCCTAGCCGCTCAAGGAGCTAACGATGGACTATGGGATTGGAATTTATTAACCGAGGAAATTTATTTTTCGCCTCGCTGGCAAACAATGTTGGGTTTAATCACTGGAGAAATTGGAAACAAAAAAGAAGACTGGTTTAGTCGCGTCCACCCAGAAGATATCGAGCAATTAAAAAATGCGATCGCTTCCCATCTAGAAGGAAAAGTTCCCTATCTAGAAAATGAGTACCGCATCCAGCATAAAAACGGATTAACGCGCTGGATGCTAGTGCGAGGATTAGCCGTTGGCAACTCCAAAGGCTTGCCCCAGCGTCTTGCTGGCTCTCAAACAGATATTACCGAGAAAAAAGCCGCCGAAGCTCAATTAAGGTACGATTCCTGCCACGATAGTTTGACGGGGTTAGCCAATCGCCGCCTGTTTATGGCGCGTTTAGAAGAAGTGCTTGCTCGTACCGCCGACGATAAAAATTATTTATTTGCCGTCCTGTTTTTAGACATAGACAGATTTAAGGTAGTAAATGATACATTAAGTCATAAAATAGGCGATCGCTTGCTCGTAGCTGTAGCCCGTGCCTTAGAATCTTGCGTGCGTCCTGAAGATACTGTTGCGCGCTTAGGTGGAGACGAATTTACAGTTTTGCTGGACAACATCAAAGGTATTGACAACGCTACCCAAGCGGCGGAGCGGATTCAAAATCAACTCGCCTTACCCTTTAATATTGGTGGCAATGAAGTATTTGGCACCGTTAGCATGGGCATTGCTTTAAGCAGCAATGGTTACAAGCAAGCAGAGGACATTTTACGCGATGCAGATATGACAATGTATGGCGTAAAAACCCACAGAAATGGTGGGCAACACTACCAAATTTTTGATCCCAATCTCCACTCTAAGGCGATGGGGATGCTGCAACTGGAAAACGATTTAAGAGGAGCGCTCGGACGACAAGAATTTGTTTTATGCTATCAGCCAATTGTATCGCTCAAAAACTTTCGTCTTGTTGGCTTTGAAGCTCTAATTCGTTGGCAGCACCCAGAGCGCGGTTTAGTTTCTCCTGTCCAATTCATTCCAATGGCTGAAGCTACAGGCTTAATCAATGCTATTGGCTACTGGACGCTAGAGGAGGCTTGCCGTCAATTAAAATCCTGGCAAGCGCAGTTTCCCGGCAAACCAACTTTAACTATCAGCGTCAACCTATCTACTAAACAGTTTACTCAGACAGATTTGCTCGACCAAATCGAAAAAGCTCTCCAAATAACTGGGCTAGAAAGCCGCTTTTTAAAGCTAGAAATTACCGAAAGCGTACTAGTAGAAAATGCCGAGCGCGTGAATGCTATGCTCGTAAAAATGCGGCAAATGGGCGTGCGGTTGTCTTTAGATGATTTTGGTACGGGCTACTCATCTTTAAGCTATATGCACAGTTTCCCGATTGATACGTTGAAAATTGACCGCTCTTTTGTTAGTGGTGTTGATACAGAACTAGGCAAAATAGAAATTATCCGCACGGTGGTTGGACTTGCTTGGAATTTGGGCATGGATACCATCGCTGAAGGAGTGGAAACCAAAACTCAAATGTATCAACTCAAATCGCTAAAATGTAACTCCGCCCAAGGATACTATTTCTCAAGACCCTTAGATGTAAAAGCTGCCGAAGCCTTAATTGCCCAGGAGCGTGAGTATTTTAGCAATACAACCAAAGTCAACGGATTGGAATTTTGGGCAAGAGACTAAGTAGAATTACCTTGGTTGCAAACCACAGGTAGAATAGTTAAGCCTGCTTTTTGTAGGTTTATTGCCATCATTGAAACTATCATGTCTCGCACCAAAATCTACGAAGGCAAAGCGAAAATTATTTACGCTACCGAAGACTCGGAAATTGTTATTGCTGATTTTAAAGACGATGCTACCGCTTTTAATGCGCTCAAACGCGGCACTATTGGTGGGAAAGGTAAAATTAACTGCCAAATATCTCAAGTGTTATTTCAATATTTGGAACAGTGTGGCATTGCTACTCACTTGATCGACTGCCCAAATTTAAACCAAATGCGGGTAAAAAAAGTCAAGATTTTGCCCCTAGAAGTAGTAGTCAGAAATATTGCCGCCGGGAGTCTTTGTCAACAGACAGGATTACCTTTGGGAACGGTATTAACTCAACCATTGGTAGAGTTTTATTACAAAAATGATGCTTTGGGAGATCCTTTATTGACCCACGATCGCCTATTATTACTAAAACTCGCAACTATAGAGCAAATTGACCAATTACAAGAACTTGCCAAAAATTGCGATCGCGCTCTATGCGAATTTTTCTCAAACTGTAACTTGACTTTAGTAGACTTCAAATTAGAGTTTGGCACTGATAGTAATGGACAACTACTTTTAGCCGATGAAATTAGCCCCGATACTTGCCGCCTTTGGGATAATTTAGAATCCGATCCCCAAAATCGCGTAATGGATAAAGACCGTTTTCGTCAAGATTTAGGTAAAGTAGAAAACGCTTACGAGCAAGTTTTAGAAAGAGTTTTAGCGCAGTCTAACTTTAGGAGTAAGTAGAAAAAAAGTAAGGTTTTTTGTTTAAGTTCGATAACTGAGGAACAAAAAACAGTGCCAAGTCTTCAAAACGTTTCTTGTAGCTCTAACTTATGGTGTGTGTGGAAGTGTTAAATAATTTTAATAGAATGCCAATAATTTCTGCTCGTTGGATGTTAAGCCGCCCTGTAAAGGCTGCATTATGGTTAGTCTTAGGAATTTCAGCCTTTAATTCAATTTTGGCTCCAGAAATTGCTCAAGGACAACCCGTTAGTAAAAAAACTCCGGCGCTCAAAGCTGAAAAGTTGCAAGTACGGGCGGTGAGCAATAGTGTGGTAGTAGAGACAATAGCTGGGCAAGAACTAGCCCAAACTCCCACGCTCACAACCCCTTCAACTACGCCCAACCAATCGACAACCGATACAAATTCCCCTGTAAATCCCCCCGTACCAATACTACCTGCTCCGGGAACGGAAGGCTCACCGCAACAGGAAACCCCCAATCAACTAGAATTTGATATCACTCCAGGAAGTCAAAGCCCAACGATTGACAACAATACTCCAGCCCCCAACCCCCAAGCACCAGACAACGCGACCCCAGCACCAGATAACGCCGCCCCCGAAGCAGGCTCAGAGGCAAACCCAGAGGTGTTAGTCGGAGAAGTATTAGTTCAAGGTCAAGAAGGGCAACTAACCCCTGAACTTGAAAACCAAGTATATCAAGTAATTAAAACTCAACCAGGACGTACCGCAACGCGATCGCAATTACAAACAGACATCAACGCTATTTTTGCTACCGGGTTTTTTGCCAACGTTAGCGCCGAACCAGAAGATACGCCCTTGGGAGTGCGAGTAACATTTATCGTCCAACCCAATCCAATTTTACGCTCTGTGCGAGTACAGGCAAATGCCGGGACAGAAATCCCATCGGTACTACCCGCAAAAATTATTGATGACATATTTAAAGAACAATACGGCAGCATCCTGAATTTGCGCCGCTTTCAAGAAGGAATCAAACAATTAAATAAATGGTATCAAGACAATGGCTATGTTCTAGCCCAAGTAAACGAAGCCCCAGAAGTAGCCACCGATGGCACGGTGACTTTAGTAATAGCTGAAGGCGTAATTGAGGATATTCAAGTTAGCTTTCGCAACAAAGACGGTGAAGCCACCGACGACAACGGCAACCCGATTAAAGGGCGTACCCGTGAATTTATCGTTACCCGCGAACTAGAACTAAAACCTGGGCAAATTTTTAACCGCGCCACCGTCCAAAGAGACTTACAAAGAGTGTTTGGGCTGGGTTTGTTTGAAGACGTGAATGTGTCGCTTAACCCCGGTGAAGACCCGCGTAAGGTAATTGTAGTCGTCAATGTAGACGAGAAAAATAGCGGCTCTGTAGGCGCAGGTGCGGGTTTTAGTTCTTCTAGTGGTTTATTTGGTAGTTTGAGCTATCAAGAGCAAAACTTGGGCGGCAATAACCAAAACTTGGGCGGAGAATTTCAAATCGGTCAGCGAGAAGTATTATTTGATTTACGCTTTACCGATCCCTGGATTGGCGGCGACCCTTATCGCACATCTTATACTGTTAATACTTTTAGACGGCGGACAACTTCGCTAATTTTTGACGGCGGTAAAGGGGAAGATGAAGTTACTCTGCCCAACGGCGATCGCCCCCGGATTCTGCGGCTAGGGGGTGGTGTCAACTTTACTCGTCCTTTGTCTAAAGACCCCCTCCGCAAGTCGGAATGGACAGCCTCCGCAGGCTTGGCATATCAACGGGTATCGCTCCGCGACGCGGATGGCAATCTTAGCCCAAAAGATGAATTAGGCAATGATTTAAGTTTTAGTGGCGACGGTACAGACGACTTATTAACCTTGCAAGCAGGGGCAGTACGCGATCGCCGCAACGATGCCCTCAGACCTACTAGCGGCTCTCTAACCCGGTTCGGCGTTGAACAATCTGTGCCTATCGGCTCTGGTAACATTTTGCTAAATCGGGTAAGGGGTAGCTATAGTCAGTACTTCCCCATCAGCTTGATTAATTTTAGTAAAGGCCCGCAAACTCTTGCTTTTAATATTCAAGGCGGTACGGTGCTTGGCGATCTGCCACCCTATGAAGCGTTCTTATTGGGTGGCAGTAACTCAGTCCGAGGCTACGATGAAGGCGACTTAGGTAGCGGACGGAGTTTTGTGCAAGCTACTGCCGAATACCGCTTTCCTGTGTTCTCAATTGTCGGCGGCGCGCTATTTTTTGATGCGGGTACAGACTTAGGTAGTGGTAGCGAAGTCCCTGGAGATCCAGCCGGAGTACGAGGTAAATCTGGTAGCGGTTTTGGCTACGGCTTGGGGGTCAGAGTCCAATCACCTCTAGGCCCAATTCGGATCGATTACGGTTTTACTGATGAAGGCGATAGCCGCTTACACTTTGGTATAGGAGAAAGATTCTAATGGGTGAGGGGCAAAAGGTAAAGAAACATACTCTCGCTGACCAATTTAGCTTGTCGGGGGTGGGGTTGCATAGCGGTGTAACTACTACTGTGCGTGTTTTACCTGCCCCAGGGCTTGGGCGCTATTTTGTGCGGGTAGACTTGCCCCAAAAGCCAGTTATTCCAGCTACAGTAGCTTTCGTAACTAATACAGTTTTATCGACCCAATTAGGGGAAAAAGAGGCTGGCATTCGCACGGTGGAACATCTGCTTGCCGCCTTAGCAGGTATGGGGGTGGATGATGCCCGAATTGAAATAGATGGGTTAGAAGTGCCTTTATTAGAAGGTTCTGCCCAGAGATGGGTAGAGGAAATTGCCGCCGTAGGATTAGTAGAATCTTTGCCCAGGCGATCGCCCCTATTATTAACTCAACCGATTTGGGTACGCCACCAAGATGCCTTTGTAGCCGCTCTCCCCGCCCCAGTAACCCGCTTTACCTACGGAATTGACTTTGATGTAGCCGCCATTGGCAATCAATGGCATAGCTGGCAAGAAACGCCGCTAGAAGACAATTCTTTTGCCCAAGAAATTGCTCCGGCGCGGACGTTTGGTTTGGCTCACCAAATCGAGGCATTACAGCAACAAGGTTTAATTAAGGGCGGAAACTTAGATAATGCTTTAGTTTGCGATCGCGCTCTAGGCTGGCTAAATCCTCCTTTGCGATTTGTAAATGAACCAGCACGTCATAAAATTTTAGACTTAGTGGGAGATTTGAGCTTGGTGAAAAATTTGCCTGTTGCTCATTTTTTGGCTTACAAAGCCAGTCATAATTTACATATTCAACTAGCCCAACTATTAGAGGAAAGCTTACAAGATGAGGAAAAGGGGAAATAATTAACCCTCACAGCTTGAGCTATTTCCTCAGCAAAAAACTTGCTCAATTTCTCTATAAAATGCCCCTGCTAAAGATAAAATTACATTTCTAGTCCTGCACGTTGTTTTTGACTCCCATGAAAACCGCCCTAACTAACTTAGACTCAATGGCAGAATCAGCCAGCCCTATTGATGAAAATACCCCATTAAAAACAGTTTTTAATGTTGAAGAAATCCAAAAACTGCTACCTCACCGCTACCCTTTTGCCCTTGTAGACCGGATTATTGAATACGTACCCGGAAAACGGGCGGTGGGGATTAAAAACGTTACCTTCAATGAACCGCATTTTCAAGGGCATTTTCCTGGAAGACCAATGATGCCAGGAGTTTTAATCGTTGAAGCAATGGCGCAAGTGGGCGGAATTGTGCTAACTCAATTGCCAGAATTGGAAGGGGGACTATTTTTGTTTGCGGGGATTGATAAAGTTAGGTTTCGTCGCCCCGTTGTACCAGGCGATCGCTTAATTATGACTGTGGAACTGTTATGCGTCAAACGCCGTCGTTTCGGTAAAATGCAAGCTCGTACAGTGGTAGATGGGCAATTAGTTAGCGAAGGCGAATTGATGTTCTCTTTGGTCGATTAAACTAAGCAAAATTATCCTAACAGCCACTACAACTAACCTCTGCTTTCCGTTGGAGACCTATCTTTGAAGACCCTAATTCATCCTACTTCTGTAATTCATCCCGGCGCAGAATTGCACCCTACCGTTCAAGTTGGGCCCTACGCGGTAATTGGCAAACAAGTTAAAGTTGGTGCAGAAACTATCATCGGCGCTCATGTTGTTTTAGAAGGCCCTACAGAGATAGGACAAGGAAATCAAATTTTCCCCGGCGCTGCTATTGGACTCGAACCCCAAGACCTTAAGTATGATGGGTCTTTGAGTTGGGTAAAAATTGGCAACCATAACCGCATCCGCGAGTACGTGACAATTAATCGCGCTACGGGGGAAGGAGAAGCAACGGTAATTGGCGATCGCAATTTACTAATGGCTTACACTCATGTAGCTCACAATTGTGCGATCGCTGATTCGGTCGTGATTGCTAACAGTGTCGCCTTAGCAGGTCACGTAAAAATAGAGTCAAGAGCTACTATTGGTGGGGTTTTGGGCATTCATCAGTTTGTACATATTGGCAAGTTAGCAATGGTGGGTGGTATGAGTCGCATTGACCGCGATGTTCCGCCCTATATGTTAGTAGAAGGTAGTCCCGCTAGAGTCCGCAGCCTTAATTTAGTGGGTCTAAAACGGGCGGGAATATCCGAGTTAGACCAAGGGGCAGTTTTTCAAACTTTAAAAAAAGCTTTCCGCAGTCTTTACCGTTCAAATTTAACAATTAGTGCGGCGTTAGAACAATTAGAATTATTGCCAGATAACGATTACATTCAACATCTGCGCCAGTTTTTGCAATTATCGCAAAGGTCAGGGCGGCGCGGTTGTATACCCGGTCGGAGTCCACGCAAGAATTAATGGCTTTTAATCCAATTGGGCAAATAAAGAAAGTCAGAATTTTTATTAGCACTGGGGAAGTATCGGGAGATTTACAAGGTGCGCTGTTAATTACCGCCCTCAAGCGTCAAGCCGTTAAAGCAGGAGTAGAGTTAGAAATTGTTGCTTTAGGGGGCGCTAAAATGGCGGCGGCGGGAGCAATTTTATTAGGCAATACTAGCAGCATTGGCTCGATGGGACTATTAGAAGCGCTGCCTTTTATTTTGCCAACTCTCCAACTCCAGAAACAAGCGATCGCTTGTTTAAAGGCTCAACCGCCCGATCTGGTTGTACTAATTGACTACATGGGCCCCAACATGAAAATCGGCAGTTACATTCATTCCTCGCTGCCTCAAGTGCCTGTAGTTTACTATATTGCCCCCCAGGTCTGGGTGTGGTCAGTGACGGCGCGGGCAACAACGCGAATTATTGAAATTAGTAATAAGTTACTAGCAATTTTTCCTGAAGAAGCCCGTTATTTTGAAAAGCGGGGCGCAAATGTTAGCTGGGTAGGGCATCCTTTAGTTGACCGGATGCAAAATGCCCCTAGTCGGGAAGTTGCCCGGAAATTACTAAGTATTGCACCAGAAACAACCGCGATCGCCCTCATTCCCGCTTCTCGTCGCCAAGAGTTGAAATACTTGCTCCCAGCAATGTTTGAGGCGGCTAAGCAAATTCAATCTCAGTTACCCAACGTGCGGTTTTTGATTCCTTTAGCTTTAGAAATTTATCGCCAACCGATTGAAAAGGCGATTACTTCTTACGGTTTGCAAGCTACTATAGTGTGTGGTCAAACTACTGAAGCCATTGCGGCGGCTGATTTAGCAATAAGTAAATCGGGAACGGTGAATTTAGAAATTGCGCTGCTAGACGTGCCGCAAGTAGTGATTTATCGCGTTAGTAGCTTGACAATTGCGATCGCCCGATTGTTAAAGTTTTCCATTCCCTTTATGTCGCCGCCCAACTTGGTAGAAATGAAGCCCATCGTGCCAGAATTGCTCCAAGAACAAGCTACGCCCGAAAATATTGTCCAAATAGCTCTAGAATTATTGCTTAATCCTATTCGTCGCCAAGAAACTCTAGACGCATACAAACAAATGCGCTTATCTTTAGGAGAAGTGGGAGTATGCGATCGCGCTGCGTCCGAAATTTTCCAACTACTAGAGGCAAGGGGTGAGAAGTAATCGACAATGGAAACACCAACCTTGCTAAACGTCCCATTGCTATAGATTTGTTTGCAGGGGTGGGCGGATTTTCTTTAGGAATAGAGCAAGCGGGATTTGATGTGTTAGTAGCTGTAGAAAGCGATCCGGTTCATGCTTGCGCCTATAAGTTCAATTTTCCCCTCACAGAAGTAATCTGCCAAGATATTACTAAATTAACCGCCGATGCCATTAGACAAGCCGCTTTAAAAGCCTGGATTGCTCACTACAAAACTGACCTATGGGATGGACAAATTGATTTAGTCTTTGGTGGGCCTCCTTGTCAGGGATTTTCACTCATGGGCAAACGTTTGATAAATGACGATCGCAATCATTTAGTTTTAGAATTTTGTCGCTTAGTAATTGAACTAAATCCCCGCTATTTTGTCATGGAAAATGTGCCGGGAATGGTAGCCGGAAAACACAAAACTTGGTTAAATAAGCTCAAAAATAAGTTTAAACATCATGGTTATCATGGTAGGGGGCAAATTTTAAATGCGGCGGATTTTGGCGTACCCCAAAGACGCAAAAGATTGTTTTTTTGCGGCGCACAAGCTGGAATTAGAATTTATTTTCCCAAACCTGTAGCCGGGCTAGTTACAGTTGTAGATGCGATCGCCGATTTGCCCGATTTAGATAGTTTTCCAGAACTCAAAACCACCGATCAAGTGTTGTTAAGTTTTGAGCAATTAGCCCAAGCCGAGCAAAAAATTAGCGTGTACGCGCAAACTCTCCGCGAATCTAACTATTTTGCTTACCCGCGCGCGTGGAATCCACAATTGCTCACAAGTTCCCTGCAAACCCAACACAATCAAACGTCTATAGCTCGTTTTGCTGCAACGATCGCTAATCAAAGAGAACCAATTAGCCAATTGCGCCGCTTAGACTTAAATGGATTGTGTCATACCTTACGGGCGGGTACAGGAAGCGATCGCGGTAGCCACACTTCCCCGCGCCCAATTCACCCAATTTTACCGCGAGTAATTTCCGTCCGAGAGGCGGCGCGGTTGCATTCTTTTCCTGACTGGTTTCGCCTGCATCACACTAAATGGCATGGATTTAGACAAGTAGGTAATTCTGTCCCTCCACTATTAGCACAAGCTATTGGGAGAAAAATTATTACCTCTTTAGGCGCAACGCCCGTTGTACCGCAAAGCGCGATCGCTCTGGGAGATTTGGAACTACTGCGCTTTGAGGCTTGCCAAGCAAGGAAATACTGGTTAGGTTAAATTACAAAATTAACCAATTTTCCCGGCACAACAATTACTTTTTTAATTGCCTTCCCTTCCAGATGACGTAGGGCTGCTTCCGACTGACGGGCATAATTTTCTAGTTCTTGTTTATCAGCTTGGGCGGGTACTTGGACTGTACCTCTTGTTTTGCCCATAATTTGAATTACTAGGGTAATTTCATCGGCAACTAACGCCTGTGGATCATAAGTACGCCAAGTTTGCTCATGAATTGAACCTGTTTTACCGCTCAAATGCCACAATTCCTCGGCAATATGGGGCGCAAAAGGTGCAAGTAGCTGCATTAGTGTCTCAATCCCTTCCGCGTATACAGGGGAGTCAAAACATTTAGAATCTGCGATCGCATTACTTAACTTCATCAATTCCGAAACCGCCGTATTTAGATGATATTCGCCTTCTAAGTCTTCGGTAACTTCCTTAATTGCTGTATGAATTGCTCGGCGTAGCTCTTTTTCGGGCTTACTCAAGTTACCGTTTCTAGTGCGTATTGCCCCATCAAACTCGCTTACCAACCGCCAAATCCGATTTAAAAAGCGAAATTGCCCTTCAACATCCGCCTTATCCCATTCCAAATCTTTTTCGGGGGGCGCTTTAAATAAAATAAACATCCGGGCGGTATCTACGCCATATTCAGCAATTACATCTTCTGGTGCTACGCCGTTGTATTTCGACTTAGACATCTTCTCGTAGAAAACCTCCAATTCTTCCCCAGTTTCTGGGTCTTTTGGATCTTGTTCTTTTACCAAGGCAGAGGGAATATATTTATTAGTAACGGGGTTTTTGTAAGTAACCGCTTGTACCATGCCTTGAGTAAGCAAGCTTTGGAAAGGTTCATCAAAGTTGATTAGTTGGCGATCACGCAATACTTTAGTAAAAAACCGCGAATACAATAAATGTAGAATTGCGTGTTCAATGCCGCCTACATATTGATCTACAGGCATCCAATCGTTAGTTTTGGCACTAGCAAAAACTTCTTTGTCATTTTTCGCATCAGCAAAGCGCAAGAAGTACCACGAAGAATCAATAAAAGTATCCATCGTGTCTGTTTCTCGCAAGCTAGGCTGGCTACAAGTTGGACAAGGTACATTTACCCAACTTTTTAATTGTGCCAAAGGAGAAGCGCCACGCCCAGTAAAAGCGACATCATCAGGCAACTTTACAGGCAAATCTTGTTCCGGTACAGGTACAGCGCCACAACTAGGACAATAAATAATCGGAATTGGTGCGCCCCAGTACCGTTGCCTTGAAATCAACCAATCCCGCAGGCGGTACTGTACTCTTGCTTTACCGTAGCCTTTTTGCTCGGCATACTGAATGATCGCCTCTTTAGCTTTTACAGAGTCCATCCCCTCAAAAGCGCCAGAATTGACTACTATCCCTGGTTCTGTGTACGCTGCCTTTAAAGAGGTTTTAGACGATGTTTTTACTGTCCCTGGTGGCACAATTACTACTTGAATTGGCAGTTGCTTTTCTTTAGCAAATTTAAAATCTCTATCGTCGTGGGCTGGTACGCCCATCACCGCCCCTGTACCATACTCGTACAGCACGTAATCGGCGATCAAAATCGGGATTTCTGAACCCGTAAAAGGATTAACCGCTATACCCCCGGTAGGAATCCCCCGCTTAGGCTTATCTTCCGCCGTGCGTTCCAATTCACTTTGACTTGATACTTCTTTAATAAACGCTTCTACCGCGTCTTTTTGCTCTGGCGTAGTCACACTAGCTGTTAAAGGGTGTTCGGGAGCCAAAACAACGTAAGTCACGCCATAAACGGTATCAGGGCGAGTTGTGAACACGCCAATTTTTTCTTCTAAGCCAACAATGGGAAACTCTAGGTAAGCACCAACAGATTTGCCGATCCAGTTTGCCTGCATGGTTTTAACTCGCTCCGGCCATCCGGTCAGCTTGTCTAAGTCATTTAGCAGTTGTTCGGCATAGTCGGTAATTTTTAAAAACCATTGCTGCAATAGTTTACGCTCAACTATAGCGCCACTGCGCCAAGACTTTCCTGCACTATCTACTTGCTCGTTGGCGAGTACAGTTTGGTCTATAGGATCCCAATTTACGGCGGCTTCTTTTTGGTAAGCAAGCCCAGCTTGAAAAAACTGTAAGAAAATCCACTGCGTCCATTTGTAATATTCTGGCGCACAAGTTGCGATTTCTTTTTCCCAGTCAATCGACAACCCCAGCCGTTGCAACTGACTCCGCATCTGAGCAATATTTTGATACGTCCACTCTTGAGGAGGAATACCGCGCTCAATTGCTGCATTTTCCGCCGGGAGTCCAAAAGCATCCCATCCCATCGGATGCAGTACGCGATAACCCTGCATCCGCTTGAGTCTAGCAATTACATCTGTAATTACATAATTACGGACGTGACCCATATGCAAGCTTCCCGATGGATAGGGGAACATAGAGAGAGCATAAAATTTTGGCTTACTTTCATCTGTAGAGGTGCGGTCTAAGCCAATATCTGCCCAACTTTTCTGCCACTTTTCCTCTACGACTGCGGGAATATAACGGGACTCCACAAACAAACTCCTGACTTGAAGCGATCGCGCATTGGTGTTTCGTTATTGTGGCACAATCTCGGTTTTTCCTAAGTTTATTGACACTCTCCAGGGGGCATTAATTTTGTTAAAAGTTTTTGTGTACGGCACTTTGAAGCCAGGAGAAAGAAATTACCCTCTTTATTGCACTCAAACTCTAGAAGTTATTGAAGCGATCGCCATTGGTAAATTATACGATTTACCAATGGGTTATCCAGCAGCAGTGTTTCCCGAATCTTATCTTGTTTGGGGTTATGTATTAACGTTTGCCAATGCCACAGTTTTACAAGCTTTGGACGAATTAGAAGATTACTATCCCCATCAACCTATAAGCCAAAACCTTTACCAGCGACACCAAATAGAAGTTTATAACTCAAACAAAGAATCTTTGGGTACAGTATGGGCTTATTCAATGAGTCAACAACAAATCGATGCTTATAACGGTATTTTAATTAGTGATGGTTGGTGGACTGGCAAAAAATAATGTAGAGACGTTGCATTGCAACGTCTCTACTGTTCGGTTTATTTCTTTATTAAGGTTTATTCGGCTCGGTCTTTGGCACTTCAAAGGCAGATTCGGGAAGTTCAACTAAAGGAGTATTTAAGGCAACTAATAACTTTTCTTCTGTGCGGATTGCCTGATTGCTTACATTCGCCATCTGTAGCACCTGACGACCAGGAATAACGCTTGATACTGCCGCAATAACTGCCGCCGCCACTGCCGCGCCAGCCCACTTCAACGAGCGATACTGGCGGCGTTTTTCTATTTTGCCAAATACCTGTTGAATTGTTTGCTCTACGCTTTGAGATGCAGGGGGTACGGGTAGAGTTTGAAAATTTTGGCGCAGTGCCAATAACCGCGCGTATAGCTTCTGGGTTTCGGCATCATTGTTTAAACGTTCTTCTACTTGTCGCTTTTCCGTAGAAGTGACTTCACCATCTAGGTAGGCACTTAGTAGCTCGAAGAAGTCGCGCTTCTGTGTGTTCATATCATTTATCAATTATTTTTATTACCGGGATTAAAGGCGGACAAGTTACTTAGCAGTTATTCAAATCAACAGAGGGATTTTTAAATTCAATGTCTATTTTAACATTTTTGCCAAGTTACATAAAAAGTTATTTGGGAGTTTTAACCATCTAAATAGCTTTGCAGTTGAGATTGAAGTCTAGTTCTGGCTCTAGCTATTCTTGACTTGACGGTTCCTAAAGAGACTTTGGTAATTTCGGCAATATCTTCGTACGCCAAACCTTCAATTTCTCTTAAAACTATAGTTGTGCGAAAGACTTCGGGCAAGTCAGAAATCGCCTCCTGTAATTGCTCATAAAATTCTTGCGTTGTTAACTCCTCCTCTGGGGAAGGATTTTCGCCAGCAATTTCCCAGTTCATTTCCCCATCTTCCATAAAACGGGGAGCATCTAAAGACAGAGGACTTGCCACTCGTTTGCGCTTGCGTAACTCGTCGTAAAACAAGTTGGTAGCAATGCGGCTCAACCAGCCACGAAACTTGACCGGTTCTTGTAAACGTTTGATATTGCGATACACTCGAATCCAAACTTCTTGAGTCAAATCCGCGCGATCTTGCCAATCAGGAGCTAGGTGATATAACACCCGTTCCACGTGAGATTGATAGCGCCGCAGTAACTCAGAAAAAGCAGCACGATCTGGGCTGCGTTCAGATTGACAACGCAAAATTAAATCGTAGTTTGACAATTTATCTATTTGCACTGGTGCTTGAGGAGACTTTGCCTCAACTGATGACCAGGGTACAGAAATAGCTAGACTCATATACGCCAATAAGAAACATCCCACTTTACTAGACAAGGCTACTAATAGTAAGTTCCCGATTTGAGTGTACTTGCCCTTAGCTCTATTGGCGGCGATGGGAGACAGCCCGTACTGTTACCAATTGCTGCCTATAGGCTCAAGCCATTTGTTCCTGGTGGTAAATGTATTATACTGGGCGCGAACTTGTAGTATCTTTGGGATGATTTGCTAAACGAACGATTATAAGCAAGTTTAAGTACAACGTTATTATCAAGACTAAAAATAGTTTTTTTATCGCCCACCTTGCCTCCTGCACCTACGATTAATTGCTTTTTTACCGCCATAATAGCTATAAAAAAGCAACCACTGCGTTCTTAATTTGAGTTTGCCGGGTTTCTGCTAAAAACCCCTGAGCAAGCAAACAAATCTTTATATATAGAGGTAGAAGCATCAAAGGGATTTACTCTGGTGCTTGCTCAAAGGAGGGAGCGTAAGCTTGAAGTAGGGCGCTGACTTGTTTTAAAACTTCTTCCCCCGAATTTTTGCCTAAAGCTTGCCTTTCAGGGAAAAAGTCAGGACGATCTAAGCTGTGGGCGATCGCTTCGTTTACTTGTTGAATAATCAATTGTTCCAATTCTTCCTTAGCTCGTTGACGTTGATAATTGCCACCTTCTTCCGTGGTGGCATACAGTGGGGGCAAGCGGTTTAGAGCATAGGCTGCAATATCTCCAACATCGAGATTGCGATCGCTCGTAACTTCTATTTCTGCCACTCTAGCCAAGGCTTCAGTCAGTACCAATTCTTCCATGACATTGATAAACTGCTTGCGTTGTACTGCTACTACCTCCCCAGTTAGCAGCGACCCCATCAGCTTGTCTAGCCCCATATACTCAGCAGCAGATAGCTCTGAAGCCGCATCGCAAATAGACCCCACCTCCGCTTCCATGGCTGGTGTAAGATAACCAGTTTGAAGGGCTTGTTCAACTATTTTTTCAATACCCATAACGTCTCTAAACTCTATGGAACTTGCTGCTGATTTCTGCATTACTCAATAATTTTGCCTTACTATTACAGAAAAGTTGCAAAATAAAGCTAATTAAATTTGCGATCGCGCCAAGGAGTAGGATCGACCGATTCTCCTTGTACGTATAATCCCCAATGTAAATGTGGCCCTGTTACAGCCCCAGTTGAACCTACAGCGCCAATTACTTGACCTGCTTTAACAACATCTCCTTCTTGGACATTAAGACGGCTGAGGTGCAAGTAAGTTGTAATTACCCCCTGCCCGTGGTCGATGCCAATGATATTACCGTGGACGCGAAAACCTTGGGAAACTCTGCCAACTAAAGCAATGCGCCCATCGGCGGGAGCGATAACTGGAGAGCCTGTGGCTCCGGCATAATCTACGCCACGATGATAGTAATCTTGAGCGAATTTACCATTATAGTAGCGACGGACTCCGTAAATAGTAGAGATTCTGCCTTTATTAGGCTTAAGAAAAGCTCCATTCCAGAATTTTTGCGGAGTTTTCAGCGCTTTAAGCTCGGCTACGCGCTTTAGCTCGTATTGCGTAGCTTCAAGCCCAACTTTTCCTGGGGATAGTCTAATTCGTTGGACGGGAAATTTGCGATCGCCTACAAGCACCGACGTTTGTTTAGTTTCGGCTCCAGCATCTATCTGCAACCGCCTTGTACCAGGCTTTTGCACGGGGGTTGTCGGTAAAAAGGTACGGTATTTATTCGCGGCGATGGCAAAGGTTGGGTAAGTTTTTTCGTTAATTGTCACCGATGGGGGGCTAGAGGCGGTGGGATTGTCTGGAGTTATTACTACTGTTAAAGTATCTCCTAATCGCGGTTTGGCTGGGCTAACTTGCACTTGCAGCGCTTTTACCGAAGTTGTCAAAATTGTTGAAATAGCGACAGCTATTGTCAGTACCAGACTATTTTTGAAGTAGTTAGTGCTACTTTTACTCATAAGTTGCAGTGCCTTTAAGCTGAGAATTTTTAACAATTAAGTTTTGCTCTTGAATCAGATTACTTTTTGTCTAGCTTCTTTGGCAAGCTAATGTTAAGCTTTTACTATTTTTTGCGCTTCGAGGCAACGGAGATCACCTAATAAATGGCAACGTTTTACCCGTTAATAACGGACGGATTTTTGATTTTAAGGTTTGAGTTTAATAAATATAATCTATTGCCTGACATCGCTAATAAAATTTTGTATGCTGGAGAATTGATAGCAAAAATACTACAAATAATTGTAAGTAATTTTACGCAAGTATGAAACGAATTCTATTTTTAAAATTAATTTTGCTAACTGAAATACTAGGATTAATTGGAACTGCTTGTAATAGCTTTGATGCAGCTAAATTGCCCAAAAAGCAAAATCCTCAAGTAGCAATTGAACCTTTCGCAATCCCACAAACAGCAAAATTGCCGCCGCCACAAGTAGTTGAACTTGATCGCTTTGAAAGTGCTTTAGATAAGGCTTATGGGGCTTTAACTATTACTCAATCTGCCCAAGGTGCGGAAGATTGGCGCTTAATAGCAGCACAATGGAGCGAAGCGATCGCCTTAATGAAAACTGTACCAGCCCGCAGTCCTTACAAACTAATCGCCCAAAAAAAAATTATCCAGTACCAGCAAAATCTTAAGTACGCCCAGCAACAAGTAATTCGCCCCATTCCACCGCGTCCGGCTCCTGTACGCGCGATTATACCCACAGCATCTATTGTGCGTACCCCCGTACAACCGCCGCCAATACTTGCCCCCACAAGTTCGGGAGTGTTTCAAGCAGCAATCAAAACCCGTCATGGGGGAACTCCTGTAGTGGAAGTTACTTTCAATGGCAGTACGCAATTTGAAATGATTGTCGATACGGGGGCTAGTGGAACCGTAATTACTCAACAAATGGCTGCGGTTTTGGGAGTTGTACCGATAGGTAAAGCTACAGCAAATACTGCCAGCGATCGCAATGTAGAATTCTCTATTGGCAACGTTAATTCTATAGAAGTGGGCGGTGCAGTAGTTAACAATGTCCCTGTGGCGATCGCTCCTACGGCAAACTTAGACTTGGGATTATTAGGGCAAGACTTTTTTAGCAATTATGATGTGACAATTAAACGCGATGTTGTAGAGTTTCGCCCCCGTTAGCCTGTAGATTCTTTTTTACCCAAAATTAACCAATACTTACTTATTTGTTAATTTAGCAACTGATAACCTGAATTAAATCTGCTTTAGACAAGCTAAGGCTTAACGCAGAAGGTTTTTAGGGATTAAAAATGGGTAAATATTTAAATAATTGGTGGGTAATTTGTGGGATTGCTGTATTTTTACCTAATGTCTGCTATCCCTGCTAATTTACCTGTCCCAGCGATTACTTCACCGATCGCATAGGTGGCAATTTCTTGGGAATTAAACCATTCTATTGCTTGCCTAGCTTGGTTTGGTGGTACTAATAATACAAAACCAATTCCCATATTAAAAGTATTAAACATTGCCGCTTTATCTACGGAGCCAACTTCTGCTAACCAATTAAAAATTGGTGGAATTACCCAACTATTAGCATTTACCTGGATAGATTGATTTTCACCTAAACAGCGAGGTAAGTTTTCTGGCAACCCTCCCCCGGTAATATGAGCCATACCATGAATTTCTAGACCGTTAGCAAGGGCTGTAAGTACGGGTTTAACGTAGATTTTGGTCGGGGTGAGCAATCCTTCGCCTAAGAAGCTGCTCCCTACTTCCTCAACGCGATCGCCCCAACTATATTTACTCTCATCTACAATCTTACGGACTAAGCTAAAACCATTACTATGCAATCCATTACTAGCTAAAGCGATCGCCTGATCACCAATTTTTACTTGGGATCTATCCAGCATCCGGCTTTTTTCTACAATTCCCACGCAAAAACCTGCCAAATCGTACTCCCCCGGCTGATAAAATCCAGGCATTTCCGCCGTCTCTCCGCCGAGTAAAGCGCAGCCAGCTAGTTTACACCCAGTAGTTATCCCTGTAACTACTTCTGTTAGTTGTTCGCTTTGTAGCTTCCCGGTGGCTAAATAATCTAAGAAAAATAACGGCTCTGCTCCGCTTGTGAGTACGTCATTTACACACATTGCCACTAAATCTATGCCTACGGTGTGATGACAGTTAAGAATTTGAGCTAGTTTTAATTTTGTCCCCACCCCATCAGTTCCCGAAACTAAAACTGGCTCCTTAAAGCCTCCAGGTAACTGAAAACAGCCGCTAAATCCACCCAATCCCCCAATAACTTCTGGTCTGTGGGTACTGTGAACTAAATTTCGGATTCGCTCTACAAACGCTCTCCCCGCTTCAACATCTACCCCTGCCTCTCGATAATCCATAAAAACGAAACTGCCTCTGTTGCGATCGCACGTCCACGATGTATTTTACAGGCTATAAGCCTTTCAACCTGCTTCGGAAACCAAGAAAAAAATTGTAACAAACTTTGTAAAGTTTTATAAATACTTTCTCATAAAGCCAACAAGTATAAAAACCTGCAAACATTGGTGTAGTCTGCCTTTACTCCACTGTCCTCCGTCAAAAGTATAGATTAAATTTATATCTTTTGCGTTATATCACTGATCCCCAACTTAAAACCTTCGTGTTAGTCTGTTGCAGTTGTTAATTAAAAAATAAAGACATAACGAGTCCAAGTTTGGAGTATAAAAAAATCGCCTTTGGCAACAACTCCAATACGGATTTAACTGCAAATTGCAAACTGTCAACACAACGGATACATGAATAAAAAAATTTTGTGGACTGCTGCCGCCCTGCTAACAACTACCTTGGCAATTCCTTTAGCCAGTCAGGCTGAAATTGTTCGAGAAGTTGAATCAACAAGAGACAGTCAACCAGCACTTACTTCTAGCCCTAGGGCAAAAAAATTGCCTGTGGTTAAAGTGGGTGAGTACAAGTCCCCAGTAAAAAATCGAGCCGATGGTCAAGTAATTGCTAGAATCCATACCCATCAAGAAGTTGGTTCAAATCGTCAAGCTGCGACAATCTACATTCAAAATCTTCCGGTTTTAACGTTTTTGAGTGCCAAAAACCAAGTTACTAGCAAAACAGAATCCATCAATAATCAAACTAAAGTTAAAGTTGCCACCACTGAAACTAAGGTTGTCAACAAAGAAAATAATTTACAATCTAGCAATACCTCCGTTTGGAGAGCAACTAGAGTTGCAGCCAAGCTCAATCAAATCAATTTAGCAAGTTTGGATGCTCAAGAAATTGCCGTAAGTTGGAAAAGTAGCGATCGCTACGGCATCACAGTTAATGGTGAAGAATTGGTAGAAATCAACACCGAAACCTTACTCCCAGACACCACCAAAGATCCCGCTCTAGACGCTTTGCAAGTAACCAATCGTCTGCGCCGACTTTTGGGCAATGCACCGCCTTTAAAGGTCATTGCGGGACTACCAGAAGCGCCAAAACCTCTTTTCGTCAAGCAAGCCCAGCAAGTTGTTGCTCAAGCTGTTAAAGTTGGTTCTCGTGGCATGGCTTCTTGGTATGGCCCAGGGTTTAACGGTCGTCGCAGTGCCAACGGTGAGAGATACAACCAAAATGGCTTAACTGCTGCTCATCGTAGTTTACCCTTTGGGACAAAGGTAAAAGTAACTAATGTGCGGACTGGTCGCTCGGTAGTTGTGAGAATTACTGACCGAGGCCCTCATGTCCGGGGACGAATTATCGATCTCTCGGCGGCGGCGGCTCAGATAGTAGGAGTTATGCAAAGTGGTGTAGCTCCAGTACAGCTTGAGGTACTAGGTAGATAAAACCTACGAAGAAAGCGATCGCAACTTTATCTTTATGGCTGCCCAAAATTGGCGATAAACTAACAGGTGAGCAAAAATTCTGAGGAAATTTAGGTGCGCCTGTTTACAACGGTTGCAGCTTTGCGTTGCTACTTGAAGCTGTACCAAAAAAGAAATAAATCTCCCGTGCGATCACCTGATGAGACAGATAATCCCTCAGTTTCCATTGGTCTGGTTCCAACGATGGGGGCTTTGCATTGGGGTCATTTAAGCTTAATTGAACGAGCTAAACGGGAAAACGATTTAGTAATTGTGAGTATTTTTGTTAATCCTCTGCAATTTGCTCCTACAGAAGATTATCAGAGCTACCCGCGAACCTTGGAACGCGATCGCTTGCTGTGTCAGCAATCTGGAGTAGATGCTATTTTTGCCCCAGAGGCTCAGGAGTTGGGGGTAAACGAGCAATTATCCTCTCGTACTCAAGTTGTACCACCTAGTAGTATGACCTCGGTTTTGTGTGGCAAAAGCAGACCAGGGCATTTTCAAGGAGTAGCAACAATTGTTACTCAATTATTAAATATAGTTCAACCAAATAAAGCTTATTTTGGGCAAAAAGATGCTCAACAAGTTGCTATTATTCGGCGGTTAGTTAAAGATTTGAGTTTTCCGGTGGAAATTGTTACTTGTCCTACAGTTAGAGAAACATCAGGGCTTGCTAAAAGTTCCCGCAATCAATATTTGACCCCAGAGCAAATAGAGCTTGCAGCCGTGTTGAATCGTAGTTTGCAGCAAGCAAAGCTGGCTTTTAAAGCTGGAGAACGCGATCGCCAAGTGTTGGAAGCTATCGTACATAAAGAATTGGCAACAGTTGAAGCTGTGGCTGTTGAATATGTTGAATTAGTAGACCCAGATACATTAATGCCCTTAGAAAAAATTGAAGATCGAGGATTACTGGCGATTTCTTCTCGTGTGGGATCGGCAAGGTTAATTGACAATGTATTGTTAAAAGTGCGATCGCCTATTGTCGCCATTGATGGCCCGGCGGGGGCAGGAAAATCTACCGTAGCAAGGCTTGTAGCGGCGAAGTTGGGCTTAATTTATCTCGATACCGGGGCAATGTACCGGGCGTTGACTTTTCTTGTTTTGCAATCGGGAATTTCTGTAGATGACGATCGCGCGATTTCTCAAGTAGTTAGTAATTGCTCTATCCAATTATCTAGCAGTACTGGCGATCTACGAGTGTGGATTAATGGCGAAGAAGTAACCCAAGTAATCCGTAGTGCGGAAGTTACAGCCAATGTAAGCGCGATCGCTTCTCAAAAAGCGGTACGACTTGCTTTGCTACAGCAGCAACAATCTTGGGGGCTTAAAGGTGGCTTAGTTGCCGAAGGACGGGATATTGGTACTCATGTTTTCCCTAATGCTGAATTGAAAGTATTTTTAACCGCCTCTGTGAGTGAAAGGGCCCGTCGTCGCCAGCAAGACTTTCAAACCCAAGGGCAAGTTGAGATTCCTTTAGAGCAATTAGAACAAACTATTCAAGAACGCGATCGCGCTGATAGTACCCGCGAACTTGCTCCCCTCCAAAAAGCCCCCGATGCTATAGAGCTTTGTACTGATGGTTTGAGTATTAGTCAAGTTATAGATAAAATTATTTCTTACTATCATGAAGTGTTAACTTAAACAAGCATATAACATTAAAGTTAACTAAAGTGCGCTTGTCTACTTCCATTTACAGTTAGAAATTCTGGCAAACTAACTTAAGGCAATAAGTAGACTAAAACTTCGATTGGAACAGCGATTTGGAGCTTTAACCCGAAAAACAAACTATTAACTTTTATTTCAGTAGCAGTTTATTAGTGAATTTATTGGAGAGTCAGCTTAATATGAGTGCTAAAGCTTGCAAATAGCTCTGTGCTTGGCAAGAGCTAATTAGAGGATTTTTTGACAATGACCTTTGAACTTTCGCCTTTACCTTACAATTACGACGCTTTAGATCCGTACATCGACGCTCAGACGATGCAAGTGCATCACGATTTACACCACCAGGCTTACGTAAATAACCTGAATGCAGCCCTAGAAAAGTATCCCGAACTGCCATCAAAAAGCCCGGAAGAGTTGATTAAGGATCTAAGTAATTTGCCCCAAGACATTACAGGCGCAGTCCGCAATAATGGCGGCGGTCATGTAAACCACACAATGTTTTGGCAAATTATGGCTCCAAACGCCGGGGGAGAACCAACCGGAGCAATTGCTCAAGCCATTAGCGAAAACTTCGGCGATTTTGAAAGCTTCAAACAGAAGTTTAACGACGCAGGAACAAAGCAATTTGGTAGCGGTTGGGTATGGCTAGTTCGTACCACCGACGGCAAAATTGAGATTACAAGTTCGCCAAACCAAGACAACCCCATGTCCTCTGGACACTTCCCCATTATGGGTAATGACGTGTGGGAACACGCTTATTATCTCAAGTACCAAAACCGCCGCGCGGAGTACCTCAAGCAGTGGTGGAATGTAGTTAATTGGGATGAGGTTAATAATAGATTGGCAATGGCTAGTCATTAGTAGTAATTTGAATAATTAGAAAGGACAGTCAGGCGATCGCTTGGCTGTCTTTTTTGCAGGTAAGTTGATTAATATCAAGGGTGCGATTCGTTGAATGCTGAATCACGGTGAAAGCCCGTACATAACTAATCCAGCCAAAGACTCCTAAGTCTAACCGAACTTCCAGATTAATGTAGGTGCAAGCCCTACCCGTTAAACTCAAACGTGACTCCTTAACTGCCCCTAGTGAGCAAGCTCGATTCTTGGAGAGTGAAGCTGGGAACAGGGTGCGTGCGATTCGTTCTAACCCCAAATGGTTATGAGCCTATTAAGGTTAGGTCTTAGGAAAACTAAGATAACTCTCATTCGATGTCAGTGAGGCATTTATAGCATTACGGAGATAGATTAAGACGTTATAGTAAAAGGCAGAAGAGCATCTAGGAGCCACTATGCCATCTCCGTACAGTGAAGACCTGCGTCAAAAAGCGATTGCGGCAGTCAAACGAGGTG